>UMIP01070823.1_pt1 | contig 216110 bp, 155 predicted proteins | sample 1965751 | NCBI WGS metagenome assembly UMIP01 (sample SAMEA4836117, study PRJEB28245) | human gut metagenome | biome: gut microbiome; material: fecal sample | place: Denmark | collected 2008
TTAGTACTGATATATATAAATAATTTAGATCACTTACTTAATATATATTTTTTAAACACGTCACTTGTAGCTGCCGACAGATATAAGATAACTTTCCAATGATTGTACCCCCAATGTGGCATATCCATTTTTATCTTTCTTATCTGTTTAGTAGTAAACGCTTCAAATTCAGCTTCATGTAAGCGGTCACTTTAGGCACGTTAAGCCCTAAAATGACCGCTTACTCATCAGTTATGCTCCTCCTCCATTAATTGGAGCGAACTTCATGTTATTAACTACATTCATATTGAAATTCGGACAAACTATCAATCCTCTAACAATAGCTGCACGCCAATCATTTCTTCCATACAAAGCAACGGTTTGTTTCAACAATATCGGCAAATATGTCTTTAAAGAAGCATCTGTTGAACCAACATAACCAAGAAAACTATATGAAAGGAATTCATTTATTGCTTTCCGTAACCGATCACGAAGGTGTATATGCCCCATTTGAGCATTCAACCTGCTCCGCAATATAGTATCTGTAATAACGGCAGGATTTACGCTAAATGTAGCAACAACACGATTACTGACTATTTTGCAACTTGCCACAAAGAAATCTGCATTTGGAAATTGTTGGTAATAAGGATGTGTAAATTCCACATAACTTGTCTTGCCCTTCAGATTATTGCATGTTGCGCACAAAGGAACCAAATTTAAACGGCATGTTGCTAACTGTCCGTAACTATCCTTGTCCATGTAATGGTCAAGTTGTTGTGGTGCATTGATACTACAATAAGGACATTTCGTGATTCCTCTATTCAACTCTGTTCTTATATACACCAATGGCTTGTTCTGTCCATTTTGTGTTTTACCAGATGTTTTCGCATATTGCCCTTTTATTATATCTTTCTTACTCTCAAGCGATTTCAATTGTGCAGATGAGACTTTGCCATTACCAGTATCATAATCGTCATACAACTGTTCTAACTTTGGTTTGTCTGCAACATCAAGCCCATGACTATGAGCAATAACAATATCTATGTCTTTCTTGGCATCCGCCAAATTAGGCTTCTTCAATATCCACATAAAACGCTATTGAGCTTCATTACTATCCATAAACAAATTCACCAAAAACGCCATCAACTGAGAACTTATATGTCCCTTGAGGTGTTTCTCGAAAGAGCTTATCATATCATCGGCACAAGTCCATTTTTCATTAGCATTCCATTCCTCATAAAGTTGTTGATACGCCTCATAATAGTTTGTCACATCTGTAGTAAGACTAAACACCTCATTTGTTATCTCTGACAGGTTGGCTCCGTACGTCTCTATCTGTGGATGAGAAATAGTCTTTTCCCCATTATCATTCCTTACAACAAATACATTATCCGAAAATATTTCCTGTAAAACTACAGGCGAATGTGTTGCAACCAACATTACAGATTGGTATTTATTTAATACCTTTCTTATACTTGTCATCATAAACGATAACATAGGTGGATGTATATGGTTTTCTGGTTCATCAAACAACACCATACTATCATTCTGTATGTACGCTATAAGATGTGCAAGCGAGTGCAAGAAAAATTTATAGCCTGTAGACAATGATGCGAACAAATTCGCTTGCTCATTATGAGTTGACAGCAAATAAATTTCCTCCATAACACTATTTATTTCAGGAAAAAGATGTAGTGATGAAGATTCTACTTCATTCCAAATATTTAATCTGTCATTATTATTCTCGATTACATTCATGGCCCTTGCAAATTCTTCCGAGAGCCGTTCTATAGACTTCAGATTTGTCGTTTCAAGTCGCTCCGTCTCAAATAGATTATCATAGGTATCATGATTGGAATTTCTCAGTATCTCCTCAAATTCTTTTTGTACATCTCTAACTCCACAAAATATTAGACGACCATCTTGATTCACAAGTCCTTTTAGCAAGAGTTTATAGTCGTCTCCACCAACACCTGGAAGCACAAAGTTGTCAAAGGGACTATAAGAAAAAATAAATAGCCTACTAATACCTAAATCATTTGGATGTAATGTACCTGAGATATTTTTCAGTCTAAAACGTTGGTCAGGGTTTGCATAGAGCAATTTGGCAAGTTTATATATTGCGGTGCTCTTGCCTGATCCATTCTTGCCGATAAAAGCTATTATGCCATTCGGTATTAACTGAGATTTACAGCCATCAAGACAAGAAAAATTTAGATTGATAGGAGCGTCAACATCGGCAAAATTAACCGTTACCGTCTGTTTCTGAAGATTATAATAGTTCGTACTGCCCAGCAATAATTCACGTCCTTTAAGCAAGGAATAATTATTGATATTCGTGTCTCGTAGCAATGCCGTATAAAAACATGCGTCATTCTCTAACGTCTCATAATATTCGCTGTCTTTCCCCAAAACGAGTCGCAATTGTCCAACAAAACTCCTTCGTTCCGAAGAAGGCAACAAACGATACACCCCTTCGTACAACTCTATTGAAGTAGATAAAGAAAAGAAATTTTCTGGCAGACTTTCAAATGTCTTTCCATACCCCAATGCACCTGAAAGTAAATAACTTTCAGCTTCATGTTGTTCGAGTTTCATTATACGAATAGGACCGAGATATTCATTATGAGTATGTGTCCTATTCGTTGTGGCATGCAAGTGGTACATGACATGATAATTAAAATCATCCCAGCCATCTTCTTCCAACAAAAAATCAGCATCGCCACAAGATACGTTTCTTGCATCTTGGAAACATTTGCCTATAATCCTGAATTTTAATGACATAGCTAAAGAAACTATCGTTTTACTATTTTGTCCAAAACTTCCCCTAATCCTACTTCTTCTGCAAATATTCTTCCCCAATGTCTCATATACATCGGCAGTAGTTTGATGCGTGCTATCAGCTCATTATTCAAACCAAGTTTATATAAACGCAATGCCTTACGATAATTACGTTCATATTCCTCTGGATTATTTTTCCTTACACAAAGCAAAATCACAGGATAATGAGAATTAGGATATTTCTTACGGTGATAACCACCAGCACGAAGATATTGCCAAGGAAAGATACCGCAATCAGAAGGGTCACGATGGGCAGCAATTCCCCATTTCTTACACAATATTGTCAATACGCTTTGGTCTTCACGATGTGATATAAAGTCCTTATGGTCAGCTATGGAACTGTCATATTTTTCTGCACTAAGTACCCTTATGTCTGACATTGCCCTTAACCATGCATTCATATACTCAACACTTTTGGCACTTTTCTTCAGAAGAATATATCCACCTAACAATTGGTTTCCCGAGAAATCAGAACAACCTAATAATTTATATGTTTCACCCTTAGTAAAGCAACGAGCCATTAGAGGTTGTTCAAATACCATCATATCATCACCAGCCTTTTCTATGTTTGGAATAAGTTTATGTATATCCTCAATAAAGACGGCACCAGAATCACAATAGAACAGATAATCACCATCAGCCATATGCTCCATAGCTTTTAAAATCAAAAAGGGTTTCCAAAACCAAAGTCCATAGCCTCGTTTTATTTTAAAATGCTCTGGATATTTCTTTTTAAGTTCTGTCAAATCAACAGGATGATACTCAAACACCTTGTCTGCTTTTCCTTTTTCATAGGCTGATTTGGTATTGAGCCTTTGTTGGGCAGCATACCCATCATCTGCAAAATTACAAACACACAACATTCTATCTTACAAAATTTTCACATTTAAGAATTAAATTCTTAGCAACTGCCATCCAGTCTTTCTTGTTCTGCGGAATATTATTCAACGTAATTTTATTCTTTACGCTAATTAATTTATCACCCGACCATGTTATGGTGTTAAACAGATTCATTAATCCCCCAAAACGATCGGTTGACATTTTCCCATCGTGTGCGTTAAGAGTATAAATCACAGGAGTTTCTAAACCTAAACAAGGTAAACCACAATGTATTCTTGAAGTTACAACCAGTTGTGCCCTTGCATATTTCTTCACCAAACTTTCTGCATAGTTGAATCGCTCAACAACCGACATTTTTGCGATGTCGCTGCTATATTGACAAATATACTCTGCATTAAGGAGGATGTCCTTGTCAAAAACTTTTGCATATTCTTTATAGAAAATGGCGTTATGCAACAAGGAACGAAAACTTACAGAACCTCTTTTCTTTGATATTAACTTTATTGCTTTGAAATTCTTTATTAAAGAAAATACAGTTTTAAATATCAATGCTGGTCTTTTTGATAAATTTGTTGTCAAAAACATTGGGTCAACAAAATATATACCATGACGTTCTCCTTCATATTTATATGTTTTACCAAGAGTCAAAGTTAAACATCCAGAGAAATAGGCATCAATACCTTTTCCTTTCAGAAGTTCTACCGTGTGTTGGTCACGACATCCTACAGGTTGGTTTTCCTTGAAAAATTCAACACACTCTTTCCGCAACAAACCAGGAAGACCATAGCTGTTTATATGGAAAGATATGAGTAAAGGTTTGATTTGACGAGATGGTGGAAAATTCTCTGGATGATCCATGAACCATCCATTCATTATCATTCTCACTTCTTCCCCTTGATAAGATGCTAAATCATTGTCTCGATCAAGCAATATATCTATATTCGGGAAATATTGGCGAGCAGCAAGAGCTTGCACATAATCTCCTATATTCATCAATCCTGCTTCGTTAGGATTGACTATCATTAATCCGTTCTTCATTTATTTTAATCTTTTCAACAAATCCTTAAAATTCATTTGTGTAACATACAATCTAACAACATTCTCTTTTGTACGCATTGGATAGATTAGATAAAAAATATCATCCAAAACCAAACCTGTAACTTTATAAGTATATGGCGTTTTCTCTCTACCATTAGCATGCAATAAAGGCTTGTCATAAAATTTAAAGTGCAATCCATCTTCCGATTCTCCTAACAAGACACAATCTGCAGCCTCTGGTGTTACCAAACAATAATATTTGTCTTCATACGAAAATGTATCTATATGCCAAAAATCAAAGTTCTTAGGATAGTCTTGACAAAAGACCCCCTCAAACCGACATTTCCAATTTTCTTTTTCTATTTTAGCATCAAAGACAGATAGATGTCTTGGACCTTTCTTTATGTTTGGAATCGGCAGATAACTATTAGGAGTAAAAACGGCAAGGAGTTTAACATGGTTACCAACCTCCAGTATGGAAGGGGCTGCCAAATACATATTGGTGTCATCTATATTATTGCAAACAACACAAGGAGAAGAAAATAGATTGCCATCATAACTTTTTCCCATTATTGCCTTATGACCATGTAAGGCATCTGTATTGGCGGTTTCCGCCTCTTTCCATAAAACCCATAATTTTTCACCATCAAAATACAGGCTGCCGTCTGCGTTATATCCATGTTTATGTGGTTCTTGAACTATTGCCGCAAAATTCCATTTTGCCGGAAAAGAGTCTCCGTCTCCATAAAACAACACAGGATTCTCATAATAACTGTTGAAGTTTGGATATGGAGTACAGACCATCCACCATTTATGTCCTGCAAATCCATTCGGAATATACCTAACACAAGGATGAATTAACCAATCGCCGTATTTGGGGCTTTTCTTATGAAGCAAAGTTAAATCAACTTGTAGCTCTTTCCCTTGTGGCATTGCTGCTTCAACAATATGGAATTTATCGTATATTTGTTTGTTTAACTTATATATAAACAATAAAATATGCTTTGCTTTTTTCTTTATTTCCTTTATAAAATTCATATAATCTTTTTTACAAAATTAACTTGATTTTTAGCAAAGAAGTAAAACCAAATGAAGAAATGATTTTGCCTCAATGTTTCATCATTAACATTCTTCCTTTCAGAACATGTAAGATCTTTTCTTTCTCACCCTTTGACAGTACAAAAATATAAGCAGTGACTACTATAGATGCAGTGGAAACGAATCCAACTGTTATCAAGCGTCCCCATCCTTCAGACATCAATACCATAGGAACTGTTGACAATGGAATTGTCAAAATTACCATAAGTGTAAGACCTCGAAGCACATTTTCATAAAAATATTTTAAAGTTATACCGATGTATGGTTTATTAGACAATATGCGAGGGATGAAAACAAAAAGATATAAAACATTGGATACAGCCATTGTCAATATAGGATTATCTGTAATAGAGAAGACTAAATAAGAAAACAAAACAATTCCTATTTGCACGGAGCTAACAATAATTTGATAATTACGAATCTTTCCTGTTGCAGCATTTAACACTTCACTGGTATTAACCAATATCTCAACTAAGGAATTTAGCATAACAAGTTGGACAAAGATTCCAGCATAAGGAGGCACTTCCTTTAGCCAGACAGAAAGTATAAAATTAATTTCAAGCATGCAGGGCAATGCTATAAAGAAAAACGCCAAGAAAGAAAACTTAGCACCTTTACAAACTAAAGACTTAGCATAGTCATAGTTTTCTAATGAATACTGTTTTGTGATTTGGGGGGATATTGCTTTTGTAAAATTACGTGAAAAAGCTCCAACTGTTGAATTTATCTGAGAAGCTACACCAGACGCAGCATTTATAAATGCACCAAAATGCATATTTAAAAGAATATTAACTCCCTGACTACTTAACATACAGGCACATGTGGTTAGAAAATTCCACCCTGCAAAGCCAAACATATCCTTAAATATATCCTTTTCTATCCTTACAGAATAACGACATTCTTCAAATTTCTTTCTACAATACACCCAATACATCGCTTGTATGGCTAACCCAACTAAGAATACAAGAAGACCATAAAATACAAGTCTGTCTATTGGACTGATTGTTAACACAAAAGCGATACCTAATGTCAATAAGACTTTTGCAATTGTCACAAATGCGAATGTCCCCATCTTCTCGTGAGAAATGACAGAAGCTCCATACGGCACACTTATCATCTCCAATACAAAAGAGAAAACAGAGAACTGGTAAATCCAGTTGGCTGCCAACATTCTGCCATCGTCAATATTAAGTTTGTTGTTAACAAACCACAAGCCAACAGTTTCTGCCAGCAACACCACAACAAAGGACATCAGCAGCAGAATATTGACTGACGTGGAAAACGTCTTCTGCAATTTCGCAATATCTCCTCTACCAAGATCAAATGTAAGAAATCGGCTCACGGCCTGTGTCATTGTAGAAGTAACCATATAGAACATAGAAACAAAGCCACCAATGACATTATATATACCATAGTTTTCTACACCAAGATTAGCAAGTATCAAGCGCGTAGAATAAAAACTAATACCTACGGTAAAAAGCATACGCACATAAAGGATGAGCGTATTCTTAGCTATACGTTTATTATTTTCTGATGTTTGAGACATTATTCGTTTTTTTGCGATAAATTATTATAACAATTGAGTTTATTTCTTTCAAGCGTTCTCTCACGTTTCGTTTTTTTCTCGAGGCCGCTCGTGTTTCAGCTGACTACTATCATTATTGTTGATAGTTATCGGTTTACTATCTTTCTCCATCTTTAATTCTACTTCATGTACTGTCAATAATTTATTAACATCATCTTTTAATTTATTGCACTTGTCCTTATACTCATCTACATTGGTTTTTATTTCTCTCTTTACTTTAGAAGCCCTAAACCAAATTATACATGATGAAACGACAAAATTAGAGTACATATACAATACACTAAAAATGCATATAACTGGAAAGATTTTAATACACATCTCATGTAGGTATCCAAAGTATGTAAAAAACAGTGACAAAACTAATCCTATAATATAGGAAACTAAAGCATGGCGTAAAGATGTAAAATTAAAACAACAATTCTTATAACCTTTCTCACCTATGAGCCAACCAACAATTGAATAAATTATTGTAAAAAAAGTTTGCCATAAAATAAAAAGCTCCAACTGTTCCTCTTTAGAAATGGAAATGATACCCATACAAAACAGACAAGACAATCCGTAGAAGAACATCCAAAAGCTAACTGCTGATATACTTTTGGATTGGCATACATTTTCAATTTTAATTCGAAAATTCGTTAACTCATTGTTTATATCTGATGTTATCTTCTCCCTAGATATTTTTGCCTGTTCTACCTGTCCCGCAATACTCTTTCCATTAATTTCAGTATTAGGAATACTATTCAACGTGATTTCATCTACTAATAGAGACCTGCATTCTTCGAAGGATTGTTTTAAATAGTCTGCAAAATTGAAGAGCTGATTACATACTGCATTCGTATAAGACTTGACATATTCTACTGCAACAAAGGCAATATTAAGAGTAACTGCCAACTCTATCATAGGAGAAAAATCACTTAACATCATAAGAGAACAAATTCATTAAAGGGATATCATGACTATATTCTTCAGAGTTAAATATCTGCTCAAAAGCACTTACAAGCTTTGTTGCAATAGTAGAATCATTAAAATTACATTGAGCAGTTCTTTCAACTACATCAGTCTCCAATCTATATGCGACATCATCCGCTATGGCAAAATGAACTTGTCCATTGTCTCCTAAGTGTGCAGTAACCTCCGTTTTTTTAACTTTTACTTTTTTCTTTTCTGATATATAATAAGCAAGGCGCTTAAATAATGGAGAGTTTACAATAATTTTCTCGTCGTAATTATTTAACAAGATAGATACTTGACCGTTATTTTCAATAAACTCGCTAATAGCCTCTACAAATTCTGGTTTGTTTCCAATATGCTCACATAGTCTACCAGCGAAAATACGTATTTGTTTTTTTGCAGATTTCAGCAAATTGACATATACGATCAATCCATGTTCTTCGTCTGAATTAAGAAAGATTCTATTTTCTCGATTCTTTGCCAATTCACTTACAAAGATAGAATATTCTGATATTGTTTTCATAAACTAATAAAATTATATAGTTCAAAAGAAACTGCTTGTGCCATCATCATGACTTTACTCATAGGTTCATCATGAGCCAAAGAATTAATCAAATCTATTATTAAGTCTCTTTTATTCATTTTATTTCTCCAAATATTTTTCAGTATTGTTAAAGCGGTCTAATCACTCTTTGAATTAATTGATATACAGTCTTTTGTAAGAGATTTCAGATGTTAGACGATTTGATTTCTTAACTAAGCTGCATCATATAAATGCCTGCTATATTCAAAGTCTACGTCACTAATATCAAAGAACTATAGTTCTCCTTTTAAATGGTTATTTGATTAATATTTAACTCTAAGTTACGAGAAGTAGTGCCATTTTCTCTATCTGAAAAATATTTAATCATAAGAATTGAATAAAATCGTGGGTTAAACAATAAATCTTTAATAAAAATTCATCATGAAAATTCAATCAGATTGTCATAGAAAATTGATTGCAACAACACAGCATCCAAAAGGTTCAGCTTTGTCTAAGTTGTTTCTTTTAGCCATTTGGTCACCTCTTTAGGAATATAATATGAAGCCCATGCAGAATCAGTAATATTCAAAACCATTAACCGCTCATTGTTATTAGTCAACAAACTCTTTAATGAATCCCTTATATCTACTGTATTTTTACAATCTGACTTTATACACCAAGCGCTATTACTTATTCGAGCCCATGAACCAAGACCCTTAATACGCTCTACCAACTGATTACGAACATCCTCATCATCAGATTGGAATAATATTAAAAAAATCTTCATTGTTCCTTAATTGATTTATAATAAAAACCTACAATGAATCCTAATGTACCAGACAATGCACCGATAATTGCTACAAGTATATCTTTTAATTCATTTAGGCTTGCTCTTACTTTAATAGCATAAGCAATACATAAGAAAAGTATTGAAAAGAAACCCAACACAAAAAGCAATGCCATCTTGCTTCTCGTATGCTCTCTATGCTCAGGCTTCTCATCCTCTTGACTCACATCACCTCCAATATGTATATCTGTAGTATCTGGCGTTACTGTTGTACTCGCCACCCCGTTTTGTGATGCTATATTTGTTGGCTCTTCACTCTGTGGAGCAGTTTTTTCTTGAGAACTAATAGATGATTTTTCTGTATCGCTCATTTTTCTAATATTAATTATGAATAGAATCTACATTAGCTGAATCCATTTCTGGTTGTTTGAGATTTGTCTTATCATTTGATTCTTGACAATATCCACTACAATTACTAAGTGAAATCGTTATAAGAACCAAACAAAACATAAGAAACAATATTACATTAACTAAATTTTCAAATTTATATTTCATATCTTCATATTTAACCTCTTCTAAATATATCTCTAGTATATAACTTATCCATTACATCGTCCAAACATGCGTCATAGTTGCTCCCTTCTGTGCATACTTCAAATTGAGGCTGCGGGTGTAACCCACAGGTATGGTGCTCTTGATAACCATCACGGCGTCTGGATTCACCTCCAACACCAGGTCGATAACCTCCTCTACATGTGTAGTATCGAAGTAGTTCTTTACTGGGTCATAGTTGGTTGGTGCAGCGATCACCACGAAGTCGGCATCCTTATAAGCTGATTTGCCATCAAGAGTAGCTGTGAGGTTCAGAGGCTTCTCTGCCAGATATTTCTCGATATAATCGTCTTGGATAGGTGAAACACGGTTATTGAGTTTCTCTACCTTTTCAGGGGATTACATCCACTGCCGTAACATGATGGTGCTGAGACAGCAATGTTGCTATACTCAGACCGACGTAGCCTGTACCGGCTACGGCTATTTTTATATCATTGAAGTTGTTCATTGCTATTTTTATTTGAAGCTATTCGCTTATTTGTATCTGAAGTTTGAGATGAGATTAAATTATATATCTCTGGCTTTTATAATATATTTAAATTTCTCTTCATACAACTCTAATAACTGCCTAAATGCCATTGCCTCAAAGCTATCTTGATCTAAAATAAGAGTTTGTTTTTTGTCTCTCTTCTTCCTTTTGTTATTCTTTTCAGTTTGTTCTGATTCTAATTGAATACGGATAAAAGCACTCCAAAAAGGTGTTGAAAACGAGTATGAATTACTGTCTTCATCATACCTTATAATATAATAAGGCTGACTTTGAAGTTCTACTAAAGCCTGCTTTATATCCTCTTCAGACAGTTTAATAGATTTAGGAGTAATGCGTTTGATAAGTTCTGCATATGAGATAGAATTTTTATTATAAATATCCATTGTTTTGAGAACATACCAAGCAGCTTTATTCTTAGCGGTAATTAAATCATACAACTTTTGTAATGTATCAGAATTCCTCTTTAGATATCCTTTTATCGCAACATTAAAAGAAGCATTTTCCACCAATACTTTTCGAAACTTTGTTTTATTTACGTTTAAATTAGTACAAATATCCAAGCACATATAATGGGCTAAAGAACCTATATTATTTGAATAGGAAACTAAGTTTTGGACAAGTTCTTCTGACATTACAACATTTAACAAGTGACACCCTTGCTCTATTATTCTCTTAATCTCATCATCATTTAAAAGCGGTACTTTTATCTGATCTACTCTAGAACTTAGATTAGGATCTAATTCTATAAGTTCTCTCGGTGTGCTTACTGCACCTATACAAATAATTTTACTTTGTTGGGCATTTATAAGATTATCATTGGCTTCATCAACAAAAACTTTCATCACATCTGCCAACTTCTGTTTTTCATCATCTTTCAGTTTATGAAAATCTTCTATCATCCATATTTGCCCGGTTTCTCTGAATAGTTCAGCTAACTTCTGTGGTGTTAATCGTGTTGGTAGTAATCTTGTAAACTTCTGCTCTGAAGAAGTTTCATATACAACATCCATCTCTGCTTTTATGGATTCAATTTCACTTTTAATGGCTTTTCCTATTTTCTGTCCTTTTTTATATGTCTTTTCACTTACACAGAATTTATCAAGTTGAGAAAAAGTATCCAAGATTATATCATTAAAAGATTTATCTGTAGTACATTGAGTTCTGATAAACTTATATTTTTTATCTCCAAGCAGTTTCCTTATTATCGTTGTTTTGCCACTACCTGAATGCCCATAAAGAATAATCTGTTCTCCAGGAGTCTCTAAACTTGTGATTATTCGTTTCTCCAACTCATCACGCCTTAGATAATTAACCTTAGCAACGGTACTTGGGGTAAATATATCATGGAGTTTGTATTTTTTAAAAACTCTTTTGTATAATTCAATCAACCAACCCATTGCTAAGCCATTTTTTTATAGAACAAAACATTATTCCTTGATAAATATTCCAAATCAATAGCCCAAACTTCTACTGGATAATTTTTATAAGGAAGTATTGCTGATTCAGCATCATCAGAAAAAAAATATGACGAAAAGAATTTTTCTCTATTATCTCCATCAGAAGGAACCACTATCAATTTTCCTATTTTTAATCCCCGATCTGTTGTAGTCCCAACAATATCTGCATTTTCTTTTATAAAATTTAATGCTTCTAAATAAGTCATGTTATTTCGTTTTTATTATAGAATTCACTACTGTCCCGTTAAAGAGGACTAATCGCTCTTTGAATTAATTAAAACACAGTCTTTTGCAAGAGATTTCAGATGTTAGACGATTTGATTTCTTAACTAAGCAGCATCATATAAATGCCTGCTATATTCAAAGTCTACATCACTAATATCAAAGAACTTTATCATCCTTTTTAAATAGCTATTTGAATAATATTTAACTGATCCCGAGTTTAACAGAATACTAATAGTATTACTAATTATTGTTTCCTCATTTCTTTCGCCATATATTCTAAAAGATCAGCAAGTTTTGCGGCGTCATCAACCTGCTGGCAGAGTCTGCTTGCTTCCGGCTCAGCAAACCTCTGCTGTATATCAGTCTTTAGAAGAAGTTTGAACACTTCCTTGTCAAATGCTTTCTGTAATTCGTTATATAGTTCGTTACTCATCTTTGTAAATTTTAATTCTATATAACATTGTAGTATACGACGACACCGCCATCATAAAGAGCATTCGGAAGTAAAGAAGCGAAGTGTTCTTAGAATCCGCTTGTTATTATCTGATGTTTGGGTTGACATGAACTATAAATTTAAATACTTATTTCTCACTTCCTTTAATTTACCAATAAAATTATTGACATACATCTCATCAACTTCCAATTCATCTACATTTTTCAACAACTTAAACATTGCTTCTATATCCGATATTAGTTCGTTCTTGAAGGAACTAATTTTAGTTACATCTACATTCATCAGTATCTCCCAAAGGACATAGAACTCCTGATATGATCTACTAAAACGTGTTAATCCCTTTACATTCAACAATTTATTGAAACCTTCTTTTGTGATATTACCATCAAGAAGTTCGTCTTTTATCAAGTTTATAATCTCTTCTGTTTTATCTAATGATTTTGTAAATCGCTCTTTTTCAAACGGCTTGAACTCTAAATTCTCTAAGATATTGGTAAGAGCAGATTTGTCCTTTAATCTACATGTGAATTTCTTGAGACGAGGATAAAAGCCCAACACGGACAGAAAATCATTATTCTTGAAATTGCTATAACAAAGATAGGCTAATATCGTTATTAACTCTTCGTTTTCCATTCTGTCACACGCTCTTCCATAGTCGTCCGTCCTTGGTATCTTCAAATAGAACCAAGAAGAATACTTGTTTTTCATCTCTTTTATTCTTTCTACTATAGTTCTGTCTGTAACAGAATTCCACATCTCAAATGTATTGGCCCGAATCGGGTATGGCTTGTTGTTCAAACGAATGAACAAATCCGTCGGTTCAAATTTCGGATTGATGTCCTCTTGTATTTCTATTTCGTCTATGTCAAAATCAAGAATTGTATCCTCAATATCATTTATAATGTCTGTATATCTGCTGTTGTTGTAACTCTTGAGGATACGCAATCCTTTCAACTTGAAACAATTGTTGATAGAAGTAACCAAGTTACCGTCTTCGTCCTTATACTTACGCCCTAAAAAACCAATGATTGTAAGCAATCGCTGTTGGCCGTCTATCACTTCCCTAACGCCATCCTTACGAACATACAAGAACAACGGTGGCAGTTTTATTCCTAATATGATACTCTCAATTATAGACGAGGCCTTACATGTGTTTATTTTCTCTTGACGCTGATAAGATGGTCTAATCAAATATTTCTCGGACTCTACTTCTCTGAGTATTTGATCTATTGGTTTTGAGGCAGGATTTGGCTTGCAGATTCTCAATCTTGATAATTTATCCATAGACAACTCTACATCCTCTTCTGTTTGCTGCATATTCCTTATCTCTTTAGAAAAAGAAGCATTTTTCATATAAGGCTCAAAGTTAAATCCATACAAGTCGGCAAACAAAGATGCTGTATCTTGGAAACGGGCAACTATATTGCTATAGTAATGGTCAGACTCGGTGTCATACTTATTATAATTAGTTATATAATGTTTGCTAATCAGGGCGGAGTTGTCTTTTATTGAAAACTCTACATTATTTAGACGCAAGACAGAAATTGCCCAAATCAAGCATTCATAAACATTATTGTTTCCATTTTTTACAATGGAGCGAACAGTCTTTATATCTTCAAGCAACTGTTCTTCTATATTTTCAACACGAACGCCATCTTCACCTTGTTCTTCCACAAACTTGTCGTAAAGCATTTCTATAAGAAGACTTTTACCAGAATCTGCATATTTTGATATTGGTATTTTATCTAATATCAAAAGTTTGCGAAGTTCTGTTACCATGTCAACAATCAACTCCTTTTTGGATTTATTCTTGTTGGCAAAAAAACACTCTTTGATAAGTTCATAGACATCATCGTCTTCTTTCAGTCTTTTTTTATAATACTCTGTCAAATCATCATCATCGTACTTGGCATTATCAACCTCTGACTGATTGAGTGGTGTGATACCGGAATTGTATCGACGGAAAATTTCTTTCTTAACTTTATCTTCTACCTCAGGCTCCAAATCGGGCATTCCAATAATTTCAAATTCAAAAATTCGTATCTTTGTATCATCGAAAAGTTGGCTAAAGTCTGATTTCAATGTGCTATATTTTTTCCCCTCTAACGCTTTCAATTCCATAAGTCCAGAAGCATGAAGCGCAAAATCATCCTCTCTGAACCGTTTAATGGTTTCAAATCGTTGTCTACCATCTATAACTTCTACTTGTGTGCCTTTCTTGTAAAACACAATTGGTGGAATTTCTGTGCCTAGGAAAATACTTTCTATGAAGAATGAGCGCTTGTCTTTTTCCCAAACATAATTACGTTGGTAATAAGGAGCGTAATTGATTCTTCTAAGATACCTGTCGCTAAGCAAAGTTGCTACAGATACGGAACGTGCATCTTTACGAAGATTATTCGTAAAAATACTATCTAATGATATTTGATTACTTGATATATTCATTTTTGTCAATAGTTATTTTCTTGATGTCTTCCGCTTTTATAGTATATGTATAAATCTCATATCCAGTAGAAGAATCTTTTAAATTAGCTGTATTTATGTTTTTGTTTCCAAGTTCAAATTGTGAGATGAAAAGTTGGTCATATAGTAAGTAGCTGAACATTTGCGTCAACTTTTCGCTACTCACATTGTTGCGTCTGCAAACTATGGAGAATATGATGTCTTCATCATATTCCATTTTGAAAATGCAATTCATATATCTCACATCATATTCATCTTCAAACTTTTCTTCTGGACTTTCACAAACCTGATTGACGAATTGAATGATATAAGGTGAAACGAAATCGTAAAAATTCTCTATTCGGACAAGAATATCACTGGGAATGTTAAAACGGTTGATTATTTCAAACTTGTGGATAGGAGACAAATGTTTCAATAAATTGTATTCTGTAACAAGCCGTTTCGACTTACCAGCATACGCAGAATGGCAATTATAGTATATAAGCAACAATTCCTCATCACTTAATTGCGAGCGAATGATTTTCACATACTTCATCTTGGCATTGAACCTTCTATTACTAAGAGGACATGAGTCTGCAATAGTCAACAGTCGGTACAACGTTCTGAAATAATGCGAAATATCCGACCTACTTGTGACAAATAGCTTGCAATATTGTTCAACTCCATAGTTATATGCCTCTTTGGAAGTCTTGCCTAACAAATCATCCTGCTTAATCGCTTTTTTCAACTTCATAATGACAGTATGCAGCGAATGACCTTTACTTGCATTTACTATTCTGTCCTTTACCTGTATATATATGTCAAAGTAAGAATAAAAGGTACTTTCATATTGTTGTAAGGTCATTGCGGTAAGTTGAAGTTGGTTAACCATTCTTGATCTCTCCAACTCTTCAACTTGCTTACTGAACTCCTCTATTTGTTGATTCAAGGAAGCCTGATTTGTTCTCACATCCTTCTGCTGTTCTTTCAAGGCTATGAAATAAAGAAGAGATGCAGCAAAGGCTAGTAATGTGCCTATAACACCACCTACAAAATCTCCGAATTGACCAATAATTGCCTCGTCTATAGTATCAGAAAACTCCCAACTGCTACAAAACAAGAATATAATAGCAGACAAAAGCAATCCTAAAATTGCAGACAAAACAACAATAAAACAGAATGTCTCGGAGAAGAATATTTTCTTTAGTTTATTAATAACCATATTTAATGTAGTGCTTACATAAACTTTGAAGTACTACTTACTTTGCCCATGAAATATAGTTAGTACTCAATTTAGGGCATAGCCCTTTATATAGGCACTTGCAAAAGTGCCTATATATTGAGATGTTAATTTTTTCACTTGTTGTAAGCATCCTACCTCTATGGCAATACTGCTCAGCCCCAGTACTTACTGTGGTTGAGAGACTTCCATAGTGTTGAATAAATTTATCGTGTAAAAAAGCGTGCATAGCGAGAGTCATTGGGTATTTGCATTAACATATCTTTGTATACTATGCCATCCCCAGAAACAAAATGAATGTCCTTACAGAAGACATCTTGCCACCATCCGTTTTTCATGTCTTCGTAATACTGATCCATAAGATCAGCATCAAAGGCAGGTATTCTGTCTTTATCTACCTTCATCCCGTACATATTGTCTAACTTACGGCTGATACTTTTTATCGTCTCGTGGTGGACAGCATTATCCTTGACTTTAATCTTGACAGCTTCAAGAGAAACAACGGGATTTTTTTCAAACTGTTTCAAGAAACGCTTCCATTGTACTTGTAGTATATCCGAAGGAAAGTATTTTTCTCCATTCCTTGATTCTTCAAATATCTGCTGAGAAATTGAAGGGTCATGCCTGAAGTAGACTTTGTGAACCTGAGAGAACTCGTTGAAGTTTGCTCCTTTTTCCATATTAAGTAAGAAACCACGTTGGTTTCCACTTCTCATAAACGGTTGTTTGCCTATAGTTGACAGATACTGCTGTTTTTGAGGTGAAAATGCGCCCGGCTCTGCTATTTCATAATAATACATCACTCCAAGACTGATTGTGTCTGTATGAGGTGTGTATTCATCGAAGCGATAGTCAGTTACAGCAAAAAACTTCGCGGTATCTATGTCTGATGTCAAATCGAGAAAACTGGTTTTATTGTAATAATGCTGAGCCAATCCGCCATAGTTGATCTCGAAACGAAAGATGTCATGCCACAAATCAATACCTTGTTCAAACAATTGCACAAGTGGATGTGTTGCCAAGACTGCCCGAAGTTCATCATACTGAATGAGTTCCTTTAAAAAGCAGCTCTGTTTAGGATTGCGGAAAAGCCCAGGAGTACAGACATTATAATACTTACTTTGTCCACGAAACAGAAACTTACGGCCATAAAGATTTGGCTTTAAGGATAATTTGCCACTCATTAACTGATTAACAATAAAGGCATCAGCAGGCAGTTCAGGGTGACAATAAGCAGATTTACCATCAGCCCATTTTATGTTATAAATATTTACATCCGCACAATAATTGAATTGCCTTTTAGCCAATATATCGCTCATGTAATCATCCTTCTCAAATGCCTTACGCTCTTCTTCTTTGATAAATCGGCATGCTTCCAATACATTGTCGAACGGATGTGTTTCTGAACCTTTCTCGTTATTTGATATATTAGGGGAAACAATCAATGGTTTTGTAGCTGTATGCAACTTCAATTCTGCTTGACGTGCTTCTTTGGTTTTCTTAGCACGATAGCAGAATTCGCCTTTAAATTGCGGATCTGGGACAGAATGTAATACACAATTCTCATGAAACTCATTGTTAAGTATGTGAAGAATTCTGGGATGCCAATCATCAACAAACTGACGAGGTATAATTACGCTCAGTCCATTTAGAAAACTTAAGGCATATGCAAAAGCATAGGCATCATTTGCATCAGCTTTTATATCCTCTTGAGTTCCTTCTGCTTGATGCTTTCTGCGCTGATAAATCTCTCTTGCCACACGATATATTTCCAGACGCAAGCTTGTATAAGTGTTATTCTCCACTACTTTACCGAGTAAGTTTGTATCTATGAAAATATCATCTGATTCCTTAAGCAGCAAGACCATCATCGTTGGAACTGGCATTGCCATATACCCAATGCTTATCTGTGTATCATTTATTCCTAAATATCCACATGCTTCATGCAGAAATCCTCGCACTAGTTGTTTTACATTTTCTTTTGTAAGCATAGCATTAATTCTTAATGTTGAGATTGTGGTTTATCAAGGTCACCTTCAAAGAAAACCATCTCAGCAGGAGGAGTGGAAGTCTGAATGAAGAAGTCGAGCTGCTGTTGCTGTTTGGCTTGGACATCCTCAATATGGGTCATACGCTTGTCCATATTCTCCTGTAAGGCTATCAAGTGCCGGTTCACAGAATATCCTTGGAGAAGGTATTCGCGCAAAATATTTGTTGCCCAACGACGGAAAGCTGTCGCATTGATACTATTAACTCGATAACCCACCGAGATAATTGCATCAAGATTATAGTAGGTTGTAGCATACCGTTGTTTGCCATCATTACCCATATGTTCCAAAATGGAACATGTGCTATTTTTATCCAACTCGCCACTCGCATAAATATTACTCAAATGCTTCGTTATTGCTGGTCGCTTAGTACCAAATAAGTCTGCTATCTGTTGTTGAGTAAGCCAGACCGTTTCATGAGTAGCATCTAACTTCACTTATAGTCTAACACTTTCATCTGGTTGATAGAGCACAATCTGAGAATCATCAGTAGTAGCCTGTATATTGTTATTTTCGTTTGCCATAATTCTAATTTTACCCCTATAATTAAAAACTATAAAAGAACATTTTAATTTTAAATCTGCTAAGAAAAACAGCTATTCATTTACAGACTACATGAAATCCTCTTAGTCGCGTTAGTACTCAATTATGGCACAGCCCTTTATTATTGATTATTTATCAATTATAAATTGCTGCTTGCATTGAAGCCTGTGGTTTGCTTCTGGCCTTGGTGTGGCGGAGGCATGATACCTCCGCTACTATATATGCTATTTTCAAAACGCCAAAATAGGGGGGATGCTTACCACCTACTGCAGAATAGTTAACTTTTCAATTTCATCTTTTGACAAATCCGTCATATTTATGATGATATCAATATGCATACCAGCAGCTAGCATCTTCTTTGCAATCTCAATATTGCGTTGTTCTCTTCCTTCTTCACGTCCTTCTTCCTTTGCTGTGTCCAGCGAATTCTTGATGTCGCGATACGCCTTGAGGCTATCCTCGTATTCACGCAACTCTGTAGGAGTGAAGCGGGCTACGGAAGCAGCAGCAAAGAGTTTGGAGAATATCTTTTCGCGTAGAGCGGCAGGGCGGTTATCTAGGCGTGACAGATTCTTAAGCACGTACATCCACTTGTCAGACAATGAAGTGAGCTCCTCATCGGTCTTGTCAAATCGTCCGACTTCTACATATTTAAACATCAGTTTGGTGTTAAACACCTTATTGGTCTTCGTATCCATCAAGGCTATTGTGTGGATTGTGTCTGAACTGTCGAAAGCCTCATCGCTCATCTTATAATTGAGCAAGGCGACGACATACACCTTCTTCAGACAGAAGTTCCAGTCTGAACCTTTAGGAGCTTGCTCTCTGATGGGAAAGGTAGAGTAGAACAGTGAACGGTCTTTGAAGTATGTCTGGTAGGCATTCTGCATCTCCACAATAAACTTCTCACCGTTCTCGTTCTCACAATAAACATCAAATATGGCCTTGCGTTCTGTATATACATCGCCCACATTCTCGCTGTTGAGATACTTCACGTCCTTTATCACTTCCTCACCATCAAAAAGAGAATTGAGGAAGTTGATAAGCAACTCCTTATTGGGGTCTGTGCCGAAGATTCGCTTAAAACCGAAATCGGTCAATAAGCTTATATATCGTTCTTCTATCTTTCTCATTATCTTCTCCTTTTAAACGTTTAAAATGAATTCAAACGCAAAAATACATTTTTCCCCTCACACCAACAAGTTTCTTTTCATATTTTTAGTTAGTACTCAATTTAGGGCATAGCCCTTTGTCTAAGCACTTTTACAAGTGCCTACATATTGGTATGGAGGTTGTATTCTCAAAAATTCATCTACGAAAGATAACTAAATATGAACAGAATTTGCCTACGCTTACGGATACTTCTTTACCTCTGAACCAGTCTTGTCGTCTGGCTCAGGAACGTGGTGCCGTTGGGAGAAATGAGATTCTCGTTGGCGATAGAAGAAGAATCCGTACCATCCGGTTTCATAAATTCTTTTCTACTTTATGTCGTTGGCTGCAACCATACGCGATGGTTGCAATCGTTTAGTAGTTGAAAATGATATAGCGTTCATAAATACCATTCAATTTGATGCGGTCTCTTGCAAAGAGACTTCTTAAACTGCAAAGGTAGTCATTTTATTTGAATTAGACGGGAAATATCCCGTACTTTTTTAAGTTTCAGTTTTTTTTCGAAACACACTACGCAATATCTGAGTCCATGAACAGATAGCCATAAGTGGTCAGCAGTTCCTGCTGTTCGGTCTGGTATCTGTTGCGTGTTTCTTCCGCCGGCTCGCTGTCGATGAGGCGCTGCATTTCCTGAAGAACTTGTGTGCCAGCCTGCATGATTGGGGCGAGATGGCGCTGGAGCTTTTCGAAGGAGGGGGCGTAGTAGTAGCCAATCTCCTTGATGATGAAGCTGAGGATGAGCCATGCCTCGGCGGGGAGCATCCGGTATTGCGAAAGCTCCGTCAGTACATAATTGCGCAGATAGTCGATGTTCTCGGCTTGTGGGGCGACGTCCTTTGCAGTCTTTACGGGATGAAAAAAGCGGTCGATAAGAGCCTCACGCTCATGGAGGTTACGCTCGTAGAACGGTGAGCCGTCGAGGGCTGAGCTGCCAGTCTGATCGACCTCCTCAAAGTGCTCAGCATGCACACCGGCGATAGCCACACTCATGCCACCGACATCCATGATAAGACGACGGTCGCGGTCAATGCGAATGACGTAACCTTCGAGTCCTGCCAGGTCGCCAGAGGTGATGCGGAGGAGGATGCGATTGCGAGCATAATAATGGAAAGGCTTAAGAAGAAAACGGATACGATCGGGCTCCGTTTCGTTGATGCGCATGAAGGGTTGCATCTGCGAATCGGGTATCACAGCCGCCTTGCCCGTACTGCAGTTCTTGCAGAGATAGGTATGTGGAAAATTCCAGTTTAGATATTCTTGTAGTTCTTTTGGATTGCCTTGCAAAAAGACGAGTCCGCTGACGGTCTGCAGTTCCTGACGCTGCACGCCATGCTTCGCCCGCTTCTTGTAATAGCGCACGGTCTTATGCACAAAGTGGGGTACGTTGTCGGCGTTCAGCCTTGCTTCCACCTTCCTCACTTTGCTATGATGTACAAAGACATACGACCAAGATAAAGAATTAGTACCATCCGGTTTCATAAATTCCTGTCTATTTGTTTTTTGCAAAGATAGTGCAAACCGAGCGCAATAAAGCTTGCTTTAATTGCCGAGGAGCAGCCTATCTTCTACAAAGATAGACAAAACTTTTTATTTCCGCAAACTTCAACCTCCTTTTTACTTTTTTACTCTTTTACTTTTTAACTTTTTAAGATCATCCTCACTTTTAAACTTCCCATGCATCGAGTCGTACATCTGTTGTCCGTAGCGCCAGACGCCGACCAGAGCCACTATCAAGACATACATAAGCGAGAGCTGTAAAGCACTGATATACATACCATCAGCACTTGCGCCGGGCAGTGAGGCGATAACCTTAAGCAGAGTGTTCATCTGCGCTACGACCCACCCCACTCCACTCGCCAGCCACTGCCAAACGACCGTCATCCACGCAGCAAACTGACACAACGGCGAGAGCACGAACAAGAGCATGGCGGCATATATGATAAGGGTGGTGAGCGGCACGGCGACGATGTTAGCCAGAAGGAAATAGAAGGGCACATTGCCGAAGTAGTACATCACCAGCGGCAGCACGAAGAGTTGGGCGGCGAGCGAGATGCACACAAGCGAGACGAGCTTGCCGACGAATCGGCGGTGAGCATAGCGCATGTAGAAGCGGTTGTTGCGGAGCAGCACATGGCATATCACGATGCCCATCACAGCCAAGAACGACATCTGAAAGCCGACGTCCCACAGCATCGCCGGACTCGCCAGGAGCATCACACTTGCGGCAAGGGCGAGGCTGTTCGCCGTGAGATAGTCGCGCTGCAGAAAGGTCATTGAGGCGTAGACGCTGAACATCGCCGCCGAACGCACTATACCTGGCGACATGCCTACCATCAAGGCGAAGGTCCAGACGAGGAGAAGCGTTACGAGCAGTCCGCCCATCGTGTTGCGGCGGCGCCCGAGCAGCAGTGCTATCATGGCGTAGATGATGCCGAGATGTAGTCCGGAGAGGGCGAGCACGTGCGACACGCCTGCCTTCGAATACGTGTCGCGTAGCTCGGCGCTGACACCTGTCTTGTCGCCGAGGGTCATTGCCGCAATAGTGGCGTACGAATCTTCGGAGAGGGCGCTACCCTGCAGTCGGCTGAGCAGGTCGTAGCGCAGCGATTGCAGCGAGAGAGCGAGGCGGTCGATTCGCGGCATAGCTTCGAGGCTCACCTCCACACGTTCCCACTTGTCCGAGGCGACGAACGTGCGAGCCACGATGCCACGCACCATGCGCTGTCTGCGCCAGTCGAAACCGCCGCGCTGTGCGTATGTGTCATCGAAACCGCTGAACACCGACTGCGCCTCGATGCCGTCGCCTATAACAATGTGATTCAACGAATTTGGGTTCTGAAAATAAGCGTTCAGCCTATGTCCTGCGAGTCGCCCACTCACAACGGCAAGCTCACATTTCATTGAGCGTCGCTTCTTGATAGGTTGCGATACGACAACCGCCTCGTACACTTCTTCTTCGCCCGTGAATGCGCAGCGCAGACTGTTCTCGTACGACGTAATGCGCCACGCTCCGCCCACAATAACAATGCCGAAGATCAGCAATGTCTGCATCATTTCGAAGCGCTTGCTCATGTGCAGCAGAACAAGTAGCGAGAGCAGACCTACGAACAGCCACCGCCACAGCGCAACGGGTACAGCGTCTGCCGTCGCATCGCCGATGCAGATGCCAACGAGCAGGCATATTGCGATGCGAAGGAAGGTATGGAGCTGTAGTTTGCCGTTGAATTTCATTGTTCGGTCAGTAGGTTTCTATACGCGGCGGTCGTGAAAATATCACTTGCACGTAGAGCTTGGACACACTGCCTTGAACTCGCACTTCTCGCAGTGCGCCTTGCGGCTTGTGCAGATGTATCTGCCGTGCAGTAGCAGCCAATGGTGTGCCTTCGCAAGGTCGTCAGCAGGAATGTGCTTCACGAGCTGCTGCTCCACCTTCAGCGGCGTGTCTGCCGTGCGCGGCACGAGTCCGAGGCGGTGGCTCACACGGAACACATGCGTGTCAACGGGCATCGCAGCCTCGCCGAACGCCACTGCCAGCATCACGTTAGCCGTCTTTCGCCCTACGCCTGGCAAGCGCAGCAGACTGTCGAAGTCGTGCGGCACCTCGCCCTCGTATTCGCTCTGTATCATGCGGGCGAGTTCTACGAGGTGGCGCGCCTTCGCATTGGGATAGCTCACACTCTTCACGTATTCGTACACCTCAAACTCGTCGGCTTCTGCCATAGAGCGTGCGTCGGGATAATGGGCGAAGAGTTCGGGCGTCACCTGATTGACACGCTTGTCGGTGCATTGCGCGCTGAGCACAACGGCAACAAGCAGCTGGAACACGCTGCCAAACTCCAGTTCGGTTGTCACTTCGGGATGGATGCCGCGGAAGTAGTCGAGCACATATTTATATAGTTCGCTTTTCTTCATCTTGTTTCTTTCTGTATTACATTATTATATCGGCAGCCTCATACTCCTATTGGGCTACACGCTGCAAAGATACATCATTTGGAAAATGCAGACAAGAGAATAAGCGAGAATAATTATATAGAAACAAAAAACGGATTTATCTGTTTGTGGTTAGCTGCGAAGCTGCGCAAACAGATAAATCCGTTTTTATATATTCTCCACCCAGCAATAAGTTCCTAAGACAGAATTGCTCGGTTGGTGCAGCGGAGACCGCTGCACCCCCTAAAGAGGGATAGTTCCTAAAACAAGATTGCTGGGCTGGTGCAGCGGAGACCGCTGCACCCCCTGGAGGTAGTCTTCTAATAGGCTAAGTGGCTACGGCAAGAATGCCGTAGCCTCCTATTTTAATACTCGCTCCAAGACTTGATGCCGATGTCCTCAAGCTTAGTTGTGCAGAACGCATAGATGAATGCGCTTGCGAGGCGTGCGTTCGTGATAAGAGGCACGTTGAGGTCGATGGCAGCACGGCGAATCTTGTAGCCGTTGGTAAGCTCAGAGCTTGTGAGGTTCTTCGGAATGTTCACAACCATGTCGATAGTGTGGTTGTGCAGCAAGTCGAGAGCCTTAGGCTCGTCGCCCTCCTCAGACGGCCAAAGCACGTGTGTGTTCTCGATGCCGTTCTCGTTGAGGAACTTGCTTGTGCCGCCCGTAGCATAGAGCTTGTAGCCGTGGTCGATGAGCATCTTGGCAGCATCGAGCATAGCCACCTTCTGCTTAGCGCCACCGGTAGAGAGAAGGATGTTCTTCTTCGGGATGCGATGGCCTACAGAGAGCATGCTCTTGAGAAGAGCGGTGTTGGTGTCGTCGCCCAAGCAGCCTACCTCACCGGTAGAGCTCATGTCCACGCCGAGCACCGGGTCTGCCTTCTGCAGACGGTTGAACGAGAACTGCGAAGCCTTGATACCAACATAGTCGAGGTCGAAGAGGTTCTTGCTCGGCTTCTCAACCGGCAGACCAAGCATAACGCGTGTGGCAAGCTCGATGAGGTTGATCTTGAGCACCTTGCTCACGAACGGGAACGAACGCGAAGCACGGAGGTTACACTCGATAACGAGGATATCGTTGTCGCGAGCCATGAACTGGATGTTGAACGGACCGTTGATGTGCAGTTCCTTAGCAATCTGACGGCCTACACGCTTACAGCGGCGCACGGTCTCGACATAGAGCTTCTGCGGCGGGAACTGGATGGTAGCGTCGCCAGAGTGAACGCCGGCGAACTCGATGTGCTCAGAGATAGCGTAAGCGATAACCTCGCCGTTCTTTGCCACAGCATCCATCTCGATCTCCTTAGCATGCTCGATGAACTTGCTCACAACAACCGGGTGGTCCTCGCTCACGTTAGCCGCAAGCTGCAGGAAGCGCTTCAGCTCGTCCTCGTTAGAGCATACGTTCATGGCAGCGCCAGAGAGCACGTACGACGGACGAACGAGTACCGGGAAGCCCACACGCTCGATGAAGCGGTCGATGTCATCCATGCTTGTGAGGGCGCTCCACTCAGGCTGGTTGATGCCGTTGTTGGTGAGCATCTGCGAGAACTTCGCACGGTCCTCAGCGTTGTCGATGTCCTGAGCCTTTGTACCGAGGATAGGCACGTGCTGCTCGTCGAGAAGCACAGCGAGGTTGTTAGGAATCTGACCACCGGTAGATACGATCACGCCGTTAGGCTGCTCGAGGTCGATGATATCCATAACACGCTCGAAGGTGAGCTCGTCGAAGTAGAGACGGTCGCACATATCGTAGTCGGTAGACACGGTCTCGGGATTATAGTTGATCATAACCGAGCGGTAGCCCTCCTTGCGGATAGTGTTCAGAGCCTGAACGCCACACCAGTCGAACTCTACAGAAGAACCGATGCGGTAAGCACCCGAACCGAGTACGATGATAGAGCGTTTGTCGTTCTCGAATGTGATGTCGCTCTTGACGCCAGCGTATGTTACGTACAGATAGTTGGTCTGTGCAGGATACTCGGCAGCCAGGGTGTCAATCTGCTTAACAACCGGCAGGATGCCGTAGTTCTTACGACGGTTGCGCACGACGAGCGACGCCTTGCGCATCGACTTGAGCTCGTCCTCAAGACCTACGGCGCGTGCAATCTGGAAGTCGGTGAAGCCGTATACCTTAGCCGTACGCAGGAGTTCCTTGTCGAGAGTGTTGATATTGCACTTCTTCATAGCCTCATCGATGTCGATGATGTGCTGGAGCTTCTCGAGGAACCACTTGTCGATCTTTGTAAGTTCGTGAATCTGGTCGACGGTATAGCCCTTGTGCATAGCCTTAGAGATGACAAACACGCGCTTGTCGGTCGGCTCGCGCAGAGCTGCGTCGATATCTTCAATCTCAAGTTCCTTGTTCTCAACGAAGCCGTGCATACCCTGACCGATCATGCGCAGACCCTTCTGTATAGCCTCCTCGAAGTTGCGACCGATAGCCATAACCTCGCCTACCGACTTCATTGAAGAGCCAAGCTCCTTGTCTACGCCGCGGAACTTAGAGAGGTCCCAACGCGGAATCTTGCAGACAACGTAGTCGAGTGCAGGCTCGAAGAATGCAGATGTAGTCTTTGTCACTGAGTTCTTCAACTCGAACAAGCCGTAGCCCATGCCGAGCTTAGCCGCAACAAAGGCGAGCGGATAGCCCGTAGCCTTAGAAGCGAGAGCAGAAGAACGGCTCAGACGAGCGTTCACCTCGATTACGCGGTAGTCTTCCGACTGCGGGTCGAAGGCGTACTGCACGTTACACTCGCCGACGATGCCGATGTGACGGATAATCTTGATAGCGAGAGCGCGCAGCTTGTGATATTCAGAGTTGGTGAGTGTCTGCGACGGAGCGATAACGATAGACTCGCCGGTGTGGATGCCGAGCGGGTCGAAGTTCTCCATGTTGCAGACTGTGATACAGTTGTCGTAGCGGTCGCGCACTACCTCGTACTCTATCTCCTTCCAGCCCTTGAGACTCTTCTCGACGAGCACCTGCGGAGAGAACGAGAATGCCTTCTCAGCGATTTTCACGAGTTCTTCCTCGTTGTCAGCAAAGCCAGAGCCGAGTCCGCCGAGAGCGTAAGCAGCACGGATGATGACCGGGTAGCCGAGTTCGGCAGCCGCCTTGCGTGCCTGCTCCATATTCTCGCAAGCCTCGCTCTTGATAGTCTTAACGCCTATCTCGTCGAGCTTCTCAACGAAGAGCTCGCGGTCCTCGGTGTCGATGATAGCCTGCACCGATGTACCGAGCACCTTCACGTTGTACTTGTCGAGGATGCCGTTGCGGTAGAGTTCAACGCCGCAGTTGAGCGCTGTCTGTCCGCCGAACGAGAGGAGGATGCCGTCAGGACGCTCCTTCTTTATCACTTCCTCTACGAAGTAAGGCTGAACGGGAAGGAAATATATCTGGTCGGCAACGCCTTCAGATGTCTGCACTGTTGCGATGTTCGGGTTGATGAGCACTGTCTCTATGCCCTCTTCGCGCAGAGCCTTAAGCGCCTGCGAACCAGAGTAGTCGAACTCGCCCGCTTCGCCAATCTTCAAGGCACCCGAACCGAGCAATAACACTTTCTTTATATTTTCGTCTTTCATTTATTCTGATGTTTAATGATTAATGTTTGATGTTTTATCGGGCTACAGCCCTAAAACACGAAACTTAAACATTCTGATTATTTCACTTTTCGTTCTACAACTCTTCAGTTAGTTCATAGCCTCTACGAACTTGTCGAACATAAACTCTGTGTCTACCGGACCAGAGCAAGCCTCCGGGTGGAACTGGCTTGAGAACCAAGGCTTCGACTTGTGGCGAATGCCCTCGTTAGAGCCGTCGTTCATGTTTACGAAAAGCTCCTCCCAATCGGCACCGAGCGTCTTTACGTCTACGGCGTAGCCGTGGTTCTGCGATGTTACGAAACACTTCTCTGTGCCAACCATGCGCACCGGCTGGTTGTGCGAGCGGTGACCGTACTTGAGTTTGTAGATATGAGCGCCTGCTGCCTTAGCGAGGAGCTGGTTGCCCATGCAGATACCGCAGATAGGCTTGTCTGAGAGGCTCATCTGCTTCTGGATGATCTTCACGGCATCCTCGCACATATCTGGGTCGCCAGGACCGTTAGCGAGGAACAGACCGTCGAACTCCATGTCGGTATAGTCGTAGTTCCAAGGCACGCGGATAACCTCGCAGCCGCGGTTGATGAGGCAGCGGATGATGTTAGCCTTCACGCCGCAGTCGACGAGCACCACTTTCTTCTCGGCGCCCTCGTTGTAGCGGATAATCTCTTTGCAGCTCACCTTGTCGACGAAATTAACTCCAGCATACTCGGCTGTAGGTATGTTCTCCGGCTCGTCGTCGAAGAGAATCTTACCCATCATTACGCCGTGCTCGCGCAGCACCTTAGTAAGCTCGCGTGTGTCGATGCCGGTGATGCCGGGCACGTGCTCACGTTTGAGCCACTCTGCAAGACTCTCTACGGCATTCCAGTGGCAGTACTGCTCGCTGTAGTCAGCCACGATGATAGCCGAAGCGTAGATTTTGTCACTCTCCATGAATGTAGGCAGACCGTTCTCTTCTACTGTGAACGGCGGTACACCATAGTTGCCAACCAACGGATAGGTCAGTGTCATAAGCTGTCCAGCGTACGAAGGGTCGGTGAGCGACTCTGGGTAGCCCATCATAGCAGTGTTGAAAACTACCTCGCCAGCCACCGGTGCTTCATAACCGAACGACTTTCCGTGGAACTTGGTTCCGTCTTCCAATACTAAAGTTACATTTCTCATACTTATATCTTCTCGAATTTTTATATTTCGTTGTTTGTTTTATCGCGCACATACGCCCTGAAAGCGCAAAAGTCAATTTTCTAATTATCCTTTTGCCCTTTCAGGGCGTGTTTGTTCATGGTTGTTGCAGCGTTCGCCGGCTGCCTTATAACCACAAAACGTGTTTTCTACTTAGTTTCCACAATGCTACTAATGCTAAGCTGCTGCGTATGTAGCCGGGCACAGCGTCCTACTTCTGTCGGTCGATGTAGTTGACGAACGCCTGGTTGCAGAGCTTTGTTCCGCCGGGCGTGGGGTACTTGCCTGTGAAGTACCAGTCGCCGTGGTGGTTGGGTATAGCCTCGTGGAGTCCGTCTATCGACTGGAACACGAGTTCGACCGGTGTTTTCAGACCTTCCGGTCGGAGCATCTCAGCCACTTTCTGGTTTATCTCCTCGGTAGAGAATGGTTTGTATATGTCGCGCACGCAGTTGCGCATCATGTCCTTGGGCTTGAGCAGTTCGAGCTTGCACGCCTCGTAGACACGCTGCAGCAGGTCGTTCATGCCGCGCTCGCGGATAAGCTCGATAGTGGCGCGGAAGACGCAGAACTCCTCCAGACGCGGCATGTCGATGCCGTAGTAGTCGGGGTAGCGTATCTGCGGAGCCGACGACACGACGACAATCTTCTTCGGGTGGAGGCGGTCGAGGATGCGCAGGATGCTCTCCTTGAGCGTCGTACCGCGCACGATTGAGTCGTCGATAACCACAAGGTTGTCCACGCCCGGCTCAATACATCCGTATGTTATGTCGTAGACGTGCGAGGCGAGGTCGTTGCGCGAGTTGCCTTCGGTGATGAAGGTGCGCAGCTTTATGTCCTTTATCGCCACCTTTTCGGAGCGCACGTACGTGTCGAGAATGGCGTGCAGCTCTTCGTCTGTCGGCTCGTGGTCGAGCTGCTGTATCTGCTGCACCTTCTGTCGGTTGAGACACTTCTTGAAGCCCGAGAGCAGTCCGTAGTAAGCCACTTCGGCTGTGTTCGGTATGAACGAGAACACGGTGTGGCTGATGTCGCCGCCAACGGCTTCGAGCACCTGCGGCACGAGCAGTTCGCCGAGCTGTTTGCGCTCGCGGTAGATGTCGCGGTCTGAACCACGGCTGAAGTATATGCGCTCGAACGAGCAAGCCGAGTCGCCGCGCTGTTCGAGTATGCGCTCCATACGCACCTCTCCGCTACGGCTCACGAGCAGCGCGTTGCCGGGCTGCAGCTCCTTTATGTCTTCACATTCGAGGTCGAACGTAGTCTGCAGCACGGGACGCTCGGACGCCACGGCTACGAACTCGTCGTTCTGATAGTAGAACGCCGGGCGTATGCCCCACGGGTCGCGCATAGAGAACATCTCGCCCGAGCCGGTGAGTCCGCACATCACGTAGCCGCCGTCGAAGTTGGGCATTGTGGTGCGCAGCACGTTCGCCATGTCCATGTGGTTGTCTATATATCTTGTGATGTCCATGCCTTCGAGTCCGAGCTTCTTGGCGTCAACGAAGTTGCGTTCGGCTTCGCGGTCGAGGCGGTGTCCCATCAGTTCGAGCAGAGTATATCCGTCGCTGTAGATGCGCGGGAACATGCCCTGCGTGAGCATCTGCTGGAATATCTCGTCGATATTAGTCATATTGAAGTTGCCGCAGATGCAGAGGTTCTTAGCCTGCCAGTTGTTGCGGCGCAGGAAAGGATGAACGTATGCGAGTCCTTTCTTTCCGGTCGTGGAGTAGCGCAGGTGTCCCATGTAGAGTTGTCCGGCGAAGGGCAGATGGTTCTTTGCGAACTCGGCGTCGGCGAGCAGTTCGGGCGAGAGTCGGGCGTACTCTTTCTGTACGCGTCCGAATATCTCGGTGATGGCGTCCTTGCCTTCTGCGCGCTCGCGGAACATGTATTCCGTTCCGGGCATTCCATCGAACTTCACGCATGCCATTCCGGCACCCTCCTGTCCGCGGTTGTGCTGTTTCTCCATCATCAGATAGAGCTTGTTGAGTGCGAACATCCACGTGCCGTACTTCTCCTGATAGTATTCGAGCGGCTTGAGCAGTCGTATCATTGCCACGCCACATTCATGTTTCAACGGTTCCACGATGCTTCTATTTTTGTTGTGTTTCTATTGAAGATTATTGTCGTAAGGGTAAAAATTAAGCGCCAAGACAAATAGCCCGACGCTTATATATATACATTATTTCAAAATACCGATAAGTAGACCTGTCAGCGACAGTCCTACGCTCAGGAACGACATCCACAAAGAGGTAGTAGCACCAACATAGGCATTGTTGGCTTCAACCTTGTTAGGCTCTACGTAGATGTAGTCGTTCTGCTGAACGTAATAGTAAGGAGAGTTGATGAGGTTGGCATCGTTCAGATTGAGACGATGAACCTCTTTCTTTCCGTCGACGCCCTCACGGATGAGGAGCACGTTGTCGCGCTTGCCGAAGATGGTGAGGTCGCCTGCCTGAGCGATGGCCTCCATGATGCTCATCTTCTCGTTGGTGACGGGAACCACGCCCGGCGACTTGACAGCGCCGGCAATAACCACTCTGTAGCTCGACAGACGCACTGTGACTACGGGGTTTTCGTTCTCAGAGAAATATGGCTTCACCTTATCAAAGATAAGCTTCTCACACTCGGAGTTGGTGAGTCCTACGACATGCAGCTTGCCGACAACGGGGAAGTTGATCTCGCCGTCGTTGTTGACGAGATACTGCTGCACGGTGCTGTTAACAGCGCCCGTGCTGCCACCGTTGGTGGTAGGCATATTGGCGAAGAGGTTGAACGGACGAGACGTCTCCTGGTCGGACGTTACGACGGCGATAGTGAGCAAGTCCTTAGGCATGATACGTGCATCGTACAAACCTTTTGAAGCGGCAAGGTTGATGGAGTCGATATTCTTGAAATAAGGAACCTTCCTCGCTGCAGCACAACCGCTGAGGAGAACCACTACTGTCGCTATAATTATCGGAAACAATAATTTCTTCATAACAATTATTCAGTCTTTTGTTTAAATATCGACTGCAAAAATACTACATATTTCTGACACTGACAAGTTTTTTGCTCACACATTTTCAGAATAATGCAACAAAGTACAATCGACCGCCCTACGCTACCCCATCGTCACCCGAACGGAATCCGATCGGACACCGAACGCAACCCGATTGGACGGCGGACGCAACCCGATTGGACACCGAACGCGACACGATGACACAAACCGAGGCTGGATACACCCACTAATTGCAACAAACGCCATCACTTTGTAAAAAAACATGGGAGAAGCAGGTGTATTGTCGCAAATTTTATTTAATTTTGTCGGATAATAACATGGCATGTGCTGAAACGAAGCGTGTTCCATCTTTCATTGCTCTTTTCTGCGGGTGTCATTAGCCTTAGAACATTATGAATAACAAACAAGCAAGCCCACGACTTAACAAGGTGTTATTGATATACACCGGTGGCACTATCGGCATGGGATGCAACAGCGAGACTGGGGCTCTTGAGCCGCTCAACTTCGACCACCTACTGTCGAACTTTCCCGAATTTGCACTTCTGCAGACGGACGTAGACACTTATCAGTTCACTCCTCCTATCGACTCATCGGACATGAGCCTGCGTCGATGGGCTCAGCTTGTACGCATCATAGCCGACAACTACGACAAATACGACGGATTCGTAGTGCTGCACGGCACCGACACTATGTCGTACACGGCATCGGCGCTCTCGTTCATGCTCGAGAACCTCACGAAGCCGGTGATTCTGACCGGTTCGCAGCTGCCTATCGGACAGCTCCGCACCGACGGCAAGGAGAACCTGCTGACGAGTATCGAACTGGCGTCGGCGTTCGGCGAGGACGGACACCCGATGGTGCCGGAGGTGTGCATCTACTTCAGCGGCCGACTGCTGCGCGGCAACCGCAGTACGAAGGAGAGCGCCGACGGATTCAACGCCTTCAACTCGTTCAACTATCCACATCTGTGCGAGGCGGGCGTGGAGTTCCACTTCAAGCCCCACTACATCTTGAAGCCCGACTACACGAAGCCGATGATTCCGCACACGGCGATGGACCCGAACGTGGTGGTGTTCTCGCTCTTCCCCGGTATTCAGGAGAACGTGGTGCGCCACATGTTCGACGCACCCGAGCTGCGCGGCATCGTGATGAGAAGTTTCGGCAGCGGCAACGCTCCGCAGAAGCCGTGGCTCATGCGTCTGCTGAAGGACGCTACGCAGCGCGGCGTGACGATTGTGAACATCAGCCAGTGTGTGGCTGGATTCGTGAAGATGGGTCGCTACGACACGGGCTTCCAGTTGCAGGACGCTGGCGTGGTGAGCGGCGGCGACAGCACCGTGGAGAGCGCCATCACGAAGCTCATGTTCCTGCAGGCTCACTACAAGGACCCGCGCGTGATACGCAACCTCATGGGCAGAAGCATCTGCGGCGAGATTACGAAATAGGAATGTAATGCGAGGGTTAAGCATTTTTACACATTATTTATATAGCGGTTTCAGCCAAATGTGCTAACTTTGCTGCGCAGAAACGGTTTTAAAAACATAAAGATTTTTGAAGGAGACACAAATGAAAAGAACAGAATTGAAGGCTTTGGTGATGATGGTCATCGCTACGGTGTACGCTCTGGCTGCTTCGGCACAGATTCCGCAGGGCTACTACGACGCGCTGAAGGGAAAGAAGGGCGCCGAACTGAAGACCGCCGTGCACAACATCATAAAAGAGGCTCGTGTTTTGAGCTACGGCAAGGGCATTGCAGCCACATGGTGGGGCTTCTACCTCACCGACAACGACAACGGATACGTCATCGACCGCTACTCGCCTAACAAAGTGGAGTTCGGCGAATGGGGCGAATCGTGCAGCTCAATGAACATCGAGCACTCGTTCCCGAAGAGTTGGTGGGGAGGCGACGAGCGCCAGGCATACAAGGACCTCTACAACCTTATGCCGAGCGACGCCAGCGCCAACCGCAAGAAGAGCAACTACGGCATGGGCGTAGTAGCTAACGCTACATACGACAACGGCGTGATAAAGGTGGGCACGGGCAAAGACGGACTGAAACTCTGGCAGCCTTACCCCGAGTGGCAGGGCGACTTCGCTCGTGCATACCTCTACATGGCTACGTGCTACCAGGACTACAAGTGGGTGAAGGAGGGGCTGAAATCGCTCGAGACTGGCGACTATCCTACGCTGCAGAAGTGGGCTTCCGACCTCTACATCAAGTGGGCGAAGGAAGACCCCGTGAGCGACCTGGAGGCTAAGCGCAACAACATCGTATACAGCATTCAGGGCAACCGCAACCCGTTCATCGACTTCCCTAACCTCATGGAGTACATCTGGGGCGACAGCATCAGCTACGAGTTCGACCCTGCCAAGACCGTAACAACAAAGGTGGAGATGGGCGACGAAAGCAGGATGTGTATATATCTGGCAAACTTCAAGACATCTGATGGCGGATGCACCATCGAAACTCCGCTCTATCCGAAAGAGGGCGTAGAGGTATGGGAGCTCACAAAATCATACGGTTGGAAAGGTGCGGGTGCCATAAAGGAAGGAACAAACACATACGTAACGAAATTTGCAGCCGAGAGTTCGGTTGTCACACCCGAGATTGACCTCAGCGAATACAAGTCGGCAACCATGACATTCAACCACGCCGTGAACTACGCGAAGAAACCGAGCGAAAAACTCAGCGTGGAGGTACGCTGCGAGGGCAAGACAACAAAGCTTGAAGGCTTCGCATGGCCTGAAGGCACAGACTTCAAGTTTGTTAACTCAGGCGACATAGACCTCCGTGCTTGGGCAGGCAAGAAGATTAACATCGTGTTCCACTACACAAGCACCACAAGCGAGGCTCCGACATGGGAGGTTCGCGACATAGCCATAATCGGTGTGAAGGGTCAGCCAACCACAGCAATCGGCAACGTAACAGCGGGCACTCAGGGCACATTCGACCCCACTCAGCCCTACACCGTATACGACCTCAGCGGCAGAGTGGTAACGGGCGATGCGCAGCACGGCGTATACGTAGTGAAGCAGGGTAAGAACATATTTAAGGTGATGCGCTAATGATAAACATCAATCATCTTGTACAACTGAAGGCGTTCGCACGCCAAGATGCCTTGCTGCTCGCACTGTTGTGGGCAGCAAGCTTCGCATGTATAATGCTGCTCAACGCGGGTTTCATCGGCAACATCTTAGCTCTGGCTACGCCGTTCCTCGTAGGCTACCGACTGAAGGCGTTCCGCACGGTGGCGCTCTTCGGCGTGATATCGTTCCGCCGCGCCTACGCCTACTCGCTCTATGTGTTCATCTACGCTTCGCTGGTGTTCGCACTGGTGCAGTACGCCTATTTCCAGTTCTTGGACAATGGCGCGTTCGCCAATCTCATCACCACAACGATGAAGCAGCTGGCGCCTATCTACGAGCAGCAAGGCATATCGAAGACGGAGATAAAGAACAGCATGGACATAGTGACTATGATCACCCCGGTGCATTGGGCGTTCATGTTCATGATGCAGAATCTCGCCATCGGCGCTATTGTAAGTCTGCCGATTGCGCTTATCGGAAAAAGAAACAGATATTAAATATCATATCTCAACACCTCACCATCTCAACATAACAACACCTCATATCTCAACACCTCAACATAACAACATAACAACATCATATCTCAACATCTCAACACCTCAACATAACAACATAACAACATCACAATGGATATAACAGTAGTAGTTCCTTTGTTCAACGAGGAGGAATCGCTCCCCGAACTCTACGCGTGGATAGAACGCGTGATGAAGGCAAATAACTTCACATACGAGGTGATCTTCGTAAACGACGGCTCCACCGACAACTCGTGGAACGTAATAGAGGGTCTCTCGCAAAAGTCGACGACAGTAAAAGGCATCAAGTTCCGCCGCAACTACGGCAAGAGTCCGGCGCTCTTCTGCGGTTTCAAAGAGGCGCAGGGCGACGTCGTAATCACAATGGACGCCGACCTGCAGGACTCGCCTGACGAGATACCGGCTCTCTACCACATGATTAAGGATGAGGGCTACGACCTCGTGAGCGGATACAAGCAGAACCGCAAGCAGGGCGACCCGCTCTCGAAGACTATACCTACGAAACTCTTCAACGCTACGGCTCGTAAGGTGAGCGGCATTCATAATCTGCACGACTTCAACTGCGGACTGAAGGCTTACCGCAAGGATGTGGTGAAGAATATCGAGGTATACGGCGAGATGCACCGATACATACCTTATCTGGCTAAGAACGCAGGCTTCGACAAGATAGGCGAAAAGCCGGTGCATCATCAGGCACGCAAGTTCGGCAAGTCGAAGTTCATGGGCTGGAACCGCTTCTTCAACGGCTATCTCGACCTTATCACGCTGTGGTTCCTCTCAAGTTTCGGCAGAAAGCCTATGCACGTGTTCGGCTTCCTCGGCACGCTGATGTTCTTCCTCGGCTTCCTCTCGGTGGTAGCACTGGGCGCAGACAAGCTCTGGTGCCTGGCTCACGGCATTCCGCAGCGACTCATCACCGACTCGCCTTACTTCTTCATCGCGCTCACCGTGATGATGATTGGCACACAGTTCTTCCTCGCCGGATTCATCGGCGACCTTGTGAGCCGCTCGTCGCAGAACCGCAACGACTATCAGATTGAGAAGACGCTGCGCTGCGAGCAATAAACAAACTTTCAGACAAAATGCGAACAACAACAATAACTACAGCCATCGCTATGGTGGCGCTGTTCGTGCTGGCTGCGTGCTCGTCTATCGACTGTCCGCTAAACAACCGCGTGTATGCCACGTTCAGACTCGACGCCGGCATGAAGACTATGGAGGACACGCTGACGGTGGCTGTGCCGCGCGCTGCCGACTACAAGGACGACGACACGGTGATAATCAACCGACTCGCAGGCTTCGACAGCATCGCGCTGCCGATGAGCTATCAGCGTGCTGTGGATGTGTATGTCTTCGGCATAAAGCAGAAGGACAGCGACGTGAGCACAACGGACACGGTGTGGGTGACGAAGGAGAATAACCCGCACTTCGAGTCGGTTGACTGCAACCCGCAGTTCTTCCACACCATCACGGACGTGAAGTTCACCACGGAGGCGATTGAAAACATAACGATAAACTATAATAAGGTAACATACAATGACGGTAAAGCGCACTTCCTCATTCGTTTCAAGGGTCATAGCAATTAGCCTGTTGCTGATTGCGGTGACGACGGCGACGGCGCAGAGCAGAAAGGATGCTACGGCGGATAAGAAGCTGACGGCACAGAAGGACACGGTGGCGTTCTTCCGCGGCGTGGCGGTGTCGGCTGACGTGGTGGGACTGGCGCAACTGGCGTTCAGCGACTACGGACAGTACGAGGCAGCGCTGCGCATCAACCTCAAGGACCGCTACTTTCCGGTGTTTGAGCTGGGATACGGCACGGCAGACTCTGACAACCCGACGACAAATCTTAAGTACAAGACGTCGGCGCCCTACTGGCGTGTGGGCATGGACTTCAACATAGCGAAGAACAAGCACGACGCTTACCGCGTGTATGCCGGCGCACGCTATGCCATGACTTACTATAAGTTCGACGTCGTGGGCAACGGACTGAAAGACCCGGTCTGGGGCGACGAAGTAGACTACAACGTGAAGGGCATGAAGGCCAACTATCATTGGATGGAGGCTGTGTTCGGCGTGGACGCGAAGATAGCTGGTCCGCTTCGACTGGGCTGGTCGGTGCGCTATCGCAGACGTATCGCTCACGACGACGGCAACATCGGAAAGACATGGTATGTGCCGGGCTACGGCAAGCAAGGTGGCAGTCGACTGGGCGGCACTTTCAATATAATCTTTGAGATTTAGTATATGACAAACAAAAAACTTTTGTGGCGATTGCCATTACTCGTGTTCCTCATTATCGGAACAGTATATATTGTAAGACAACAGCGTAGCATGCCTTATCAGCACAATGAGGGACAGATATTCGGCACGTTCTATCACATCACTTATCAGAACGACTCTTCTATTCAGACAGACATTCTCGCAGAACTGCAGAAGGTGGACAACGCTTTGTCGATGTTCAACAAGGAGTCGATCATCTCGCACATCAATCGCGGCGAGAACGTGGAAACAAACGAGATGTTCGAGAGTGTGTTTAATCTGGCTGAGAAAATCTCTGACAACACCGACGGAGCGTTCGACATAACGGTGGCACCGCTTGTGAACGCATGGGGATTCGGCTTCAAGACGGGCAATCCGCCGACGAAACAGACGGTAGACTCGCTGCGTGCTATCGTGGGTTACAAGAAGGTGAAGCTCGTGAACCATCGCATCACGAAGTCAGATGCTCGCGTAATGCTCGACTGCAGCGCTATTGCTAAGGGCTACGGCTGCGATGTGGTGGCGCGTCTGCTCGAAAAGCGCGGCATAAAGAACTATATGGTGGAGATTGGCGGCGAGGTGGTTACGCACGGAATCAGCGAAAAGCGTCTGCCGTGGAAGATTGGCGTGACGAAGCCGTCGGACGACTCGCTGAACGTGAGCAACGAGTTGCAGACCGTGCTCAACGTGAAGGACCGCGCAATGGCGACAAGCGGCAACTACCGCAACTTCTACTATCGTGGCGGCAAGAAATATGCGCACACTATAGACCCTGCTACGGGCTATCCCGTGCAGCACAACATTCTTTCTGCCACAGTACTCGCAAAGCGCTGCGCGGAAGCCGACGCTTATGCTACGGCGTTCATGGTGATGGGCATGGAGAAGGCAAAGAAGGTGCTCGAAAAGCATCCAGAACTGATGGCTTATCTCATCTACAGCGACGACAAGGGCAACCTGCAGGTATGGTATTCGCCGTCTATGGAGGACAAGATTCAGAAGTAAATGTTCAATCTCTACGACAAGCTTCGCGAGATACCATTGTTTCAGGGTCTCACAAGCGACAACCTCATGCAGATTATCGGTCAGACGAAGTTCAGCTTTAAGAAATTCGGCAAGAACGATATAATAAAAAAGGAGGGAGAGAAATGTGATAACGTCGCCATTCTATTGAGTGGCGACGTAAAGACTATCGCTTACGCCGACGACCACGGCTACTCGATAGAGGAATATATAAAGGCTCCGTACATCATTCAGTTGGAGCATTTTATGGGCCTTTCGCCGCATTATACACGCACGTTTACGTCCATTGGCGAAAGCAACACGGTGGAGATCGGGCAGAGCGACCTTATGCACATCTCCGACGAATTTATCATTTTCCGTATCAATCTTCTTAACATCGTCTCCGCAATAGCACAGAAAGCGGAGAGCAAACTGTGGCGTCCGATGCCGACTGACACAAGGAGCCGCATCGTGTTCTTCCTGAAGTCGCACTGCCTCTACCCTACCGGCGCAAAGGTGTTGCGCATAAAGATGACGCGACTTGCACAAGAACTCGGCATTAGTCGTCTCAACGTATCGGAAGCGCTCAACGCCATGCAAGCCGAAGGACTGCTGCACTTCAGCAGAGGAATAATTAGTGTGCCGCAAATAGAAAGGCTAAGATAATTTGTTTGCCTTTCTGCGATATTTAAAGCCTATGGGAGTATATTAAATAAAAAATGCCCCACGGCATCTCGCAGTAGGACATTTAAACCTTTATAACCAATATTTAATTGTACAAGAACCTTAATACTTCTTATTAATTCAATAGGTACAACTGTTGCTGTTGCAAACACATTGTGCTTTGCTTGAACATTGCAATCTGAACGACTCAGCGTTATAATCAGAACGATAAAGCTTCACAACTTGCATTTGCAACCGCAAACATTATTCAGCCTTTGGCTCAGCTTCAGCCTTTGGCTCAGCAGCCTTAGCCTTCTTTGCAGCAGGCTTCTTTGCTGTCTTTGCAGCCTTCGGAGCAGCCTCAGCCTTCGGAGCCTTTGTCTTCTCGAGCTTAGCACGGAGTTTCTCCTCAGCAGCCTCAATCTTCTCAATCTTGGTCTGCAGACGGATAATCTCCTTGTTCTTCATCTCGATTTCCTCGTCCTGATTCTTGATAGTAGTGAGGAGCGAAGCAAGCTCGTCGTTGTCAACAGACTCAGGATAGAGCGAGTTAACGCGAGCGATGAAGTCGCCGAGGATGTTCATATAGTTGGTGAATGCGTCGAACGGCGAAGCATAGATGCCACGGTCAATACCTACCTGCGACGGCTTTGTAGTCATCTGACGGAAGTTGTTAGAAGCCTGCAGATAGTCCCAGTCCTGGTTGATGCGCGGATCGTCGGCGATGCGCACACGGTCGGCTACGCTATAGAGCTTGTTGAAAGCCTCGCGCTGCATCGGGTTGCCGAGCCAAGAGCTAACGTCGCGCTCCTCGTCGGTCCAAGAGAGTGTGTCGGGCACATCAAGAGCGCCTACGCTTGCCATTGTCTCGCAGATCTCGCTCGGTGTAGAGAATGAGATGCCGCGCTGCTTAGCACATTCGGGCAGAGCCTTGAGGAAGTCGAGAATGTTGCTCGACAACGGCTGAGCCACGCCAAGAGCAGAAAGCTCCATGAAGATATTCACTACGTGCTCCTCGCCAGGGAAGTTGGCGATGCGGTCTACGTAGTTGTCAGCGAAGAGCGGATAGCCCTCCCAGTCGACATTGCTGAAGCGAAGTGAGATATCGTCGCTGAGGTTAACGTCGCGAAGCAAGAGCTTGAGGTTGGGAGCGAGCGCGCAGTTGTATACATAGTGCGGCGACTTCCAGCCGAGGACGTGGCGTGCGCCTTCGGTAAGCATACCCTTGAAGCCCATCTGAGCAGCCTGAGCACCGATCTCGTCGCTGTAGATAAGCGAAGAGTTGCGCAGAACCTGAGGCTCCTTGCCGAAGTATTCCTTCATCTTCTGGCACTGGCGCTTAACTTCCTTAGCGAAGCTCTCCTCGTTAGCGAGTGATGCAAGACCGTGTGAGTAAGGCTCGGCGAGGAACTCTACGCAACCGGTCTGGTTGAGTTCCTGCAACTTCTCGAGCACCTGCGGAGCATGAATCTCCAACTGCTCCATGCCTACGCCAGAGAGAGAGAAAGCCACCTTGAAGAAGCCCGGATGCTCCTTCAACATTTCGCCCAAAGCCTCGAGAGCCGGCATATACGAGCGGTTAGCCACATCAGTGATGAGACGCTCGTCCTCGTAGTCGTCATAGTAATAGTGGTCTGTGCCGATATCAAAGAAACGATAGCGCTTCAGCTGTATGTTCTGATGTATCTCGAAATATAAACAAATCGTTTTCATTATTGTTTGTTTTAAGATTATTGAATAGTAAGTTACTCGGTTTGGCTTTTTGCTTTGAGTTTAAATGTCGCCAGCGAGAACGCGCTCGTACAGATTCTTGATACGTGCGCCAACCTTCTCCCATGTGATCTGGTCGACCTCGCGCTTTCCTTCCTCCTTGAGGTAGTTGAAGAGCGACTCGTTGCTACATATTGAGTAGATAGCGTCGGCAAGTGCGTGTATATCCCAGTAGTCAACCTTGATACAGTTGTCGAGGATTTCGGCGCAACCCGACTGTTTAGAGATAATTGTCGGCGTGCCGCATTGCATTGCCTCAAGCGGCGAGATACCGAACGGTTCAGAAACTGACGGCATGACGTAAACGTCCGAGTCTTTCAGACACTCGTACACCTGCTTTCCGCGCATGAAGCCTGGGAAGTGGAAGCGGTCGGCGATGCCGCGCTCAGCTGCGAGATAAATCATTGCGTCCATCATATCGCCGCTACCAGCCATGCAGAAACGCACGTTGCGTGTGCGCTGCAGCACCATGTTGGCAGCTTCTACGAAATACTCCGGACCCTTCTGCATTGTGATGCGTCCGAGGAAGGTTACGACCTTCTCCTTACCCGTATGGTCGGGACGCGGGATGTCCTGCAGTTCCTGGCGCAGCGGATAAACGGCGTTGTGCATCGTGAAGCACTTGCGCGGATCCTGATGATACTGATGGATAACGGTCTGACGTGTAAGCTCCGACACGCACATGATGCAGTCGGCGTTGTCCATACCGTCCTTCTCGATGGCGTAAACCGTAGGGTTCACCTTGCCGCGCGAGCGGTCGAAGTCGGTAGCGTGAACGTGTATGCAGAGCGGTTTGCCGCTTACGTGCTTGGCATTGATGCCGGCTGGATAGGTGAGCCAGTCGTGAGCGTGAATGATATCGAAGTCCTCTGTGCGAGCCACTACGCCTGCGATGATTGAGTAGTTGTTTATCTCCTCGTGCAGGTTAGACGGATAGCCGCCAGCGAACTCCATGCAGCCAAGGTCGTTGACGTGCATATAGTTGAAGTCGGCATAGATATGGTCGCGCAGACGATAGTAATACTCCGGGTCCATGATATTGCCCACGCGTTCCTTTACGTAGTCGAAGTTGACGTCGCGCCAAGCGATAGGCACGCAGTTCATAGCCACGATGCGGCAGGCGCTGCGGTCCTCGTCGCCGAACGGATGCGGCAGACAGAGCACTGTCTCAACATCGCCCTGTGCGTGCAGACCCTGAGAAATTCCGAAGTTAGCGGTAGCGAGTCCACCAAATACGTGAGGAGGATACTCCCATCCGAACATTAATACTTTCATATATACTTATCCTCCTATTTTAATATTTATATTTTTCCAAGAGTTCGAGAGTGCGCAGAATCTCGGCTACGTTCATAGCGAACGAGATGGCGCCACGTCCGTGGAATGGCGGGTTGCCGTCGAAGAGTTCGGGGATTGTGCCGAGGCAGTGGCTCGACATCTCGTCCTCGTAGCCCACCATCTGACGCTCGATGAACGACAGGCGTGTGCGCTTGTATATCTTGAGGCATGCCTCCATGTAGAAGCCGCCGAGCCAAGGCCATGCTGTGCCCTGATGGTAGGCGTAGTCGCGCTGTGTCTGCGGACCGACGTACATCGGGTTGTAGCCGCCGCTCTTCGGCGAGAGCGAGCGCAAGCCCTTCGGTGTGAGGAGTTCGCGTGTGCAGACGTCGAGCACCGCCTTCTGCTGGGCAGGTGTGAGCGGCGAGTAGTCGAGTGCCACGGCGAATATCATGTTCGGACGAACGCTCCAGTCGGGGTTGTCCTTCGGCTCTACGTAGTCGAAGAGGTAGCCGTACTCGTTGACGAAGGTCTCTACGAACGACTTGCCGCAGAGTGTAGCCATCTGCTCGAAGTCGGAAGCCTCTGTGGCGTCGCCAAAGTCGGCAGCCATAGATGCGCAGAACTTGAGGGCGTTGTACCAGAGGGCGTTGAACTCGACGATGTAGCCTGTGCGCGGTACGACGGGGTGTCCGCCGGCTGTAGAGTTCATCCATGTTACGGCCTTCTCCTTGCCTTCCGAGTAGAGAAGTCCGTTCTCGCAGAGCTTCAGGTTCGGGTGGCGGTTGTCCTTGATATAATGCAATACGTCGTAGAGCAGCTTTCCGTACTTGCGGTTGCACTTCTCGCGACCTGCATGTTTTGCATACTGCTGCACAGCCCATACGCACCAGAGCAGAACATCGGGCTGGTCGATCTCATATATCTTCGCTGTGAGCGGCTTGCCTGCCATGAACTCGTAGAGTGCACGCATGGCTGTCTCCATTACGAGCTCGAAGTAGTCTTCCTCCTCGATAGAGAGTGTGAGACCTGGCAGAGAGATGAATGTGTCGCGTGCGCGGCACTTGAACCACGGATAGCCGGCGAGGATGTATCGCTCGTCTTTCTTTGTGCGGTTGTGGAACTGGTGCGCTGCGTTGACGAGGCAGTGGAAGAAGTTGTCGCGCGGTGAGCGCTCGTCCACTTCCTCCTGGAAGAGCTTCTTCAGACCTGTTGTCTTGCAGGCTGTTGTAGAAGCCGAGAACACGATGCTCTCGCCCTTCTTGATGTCCATCTCGAAGTAGCCAGGTACGTAGAGGTCTTCGTTAGAAGCGTAGCCGCGCTCCTGCTCCTTCGGGTATTCTACGCCGCGGTACCAGTCGGGCTGGAACACGAACTCCACTTTCTTGCTGAACTGCATGTAAAGGTCGGGGTAGCCGGCGTACATGCAGGTCTTGATGCCGTTTGTAACTTCTGCATACTCGCGTGAAGCTACGGTATTCTCGTGCGTAAACTGGCGTACGCTGCGGAAAGCAAGGAACGGACGGAAGCGTAGTGTCGTTGCAGAATGTGCATCAACAAGGGTATAACGGATAAGGATGCGGTCTTCATAGTGCTGGAACACTACCTCTTTTTTCAGAAGCACACCGCCTACGCGGTAGAGTGTTGTGGGCACTGTGTCACAATCGAACTCTCGGATATATTTGTGACCTTTCGGACTGTAATTATTGCCCTGATACTTGTGCAAACCAAGATTGAACTCAGCGCCGTGCTGAATAACGGTGGGGTCGAGCGAAGAGAGGAGCACGTGGTTCTCGTCGTCGAGTTCCGGTACGGGCACGACGAGCAAGCCATGATACTTGCGCGTATTACAATCTACAATCGTAGAGCAGGAATATGCTCCCGAACGATTAGTACGCAACAACTCGCGTGGCAACGACTCTTCGAGGTTTGTCATCAGAGCTTTTTCGAATCTCAAATAACTCATAGATTTATGATTAAGGTTCATTATTAGTTAGCTGTAAGAAGTGTAGTAGTCTTTATATAGGCGTTGCTACCTTACGAAATCAAAGGTAGTAAAAATATATTTATGCGCAAAATAAAATATTAACTATTTAAAAAAAATCCTCATATTTCGCACAAAACATTGCAAAATATGAGAATTTATCATGGAAAACGTTTGCTTTACTCGGGTATGAGGAAGTTGATGACTTCCTGCTCCACGCTCACAGTGAAGGGTCCGACGGGGGGCTTCATGAGGCGTCCGTCGATGCCTACGAGCGCCTTGTTCGCCTCGACCACTTCCACCTTGCGTGTGCGGAACGGGTGGACGCTGCGGTGGTTGAGGAACTTGCCGCGCACGAAGAGGTAGAAGCCTTCGATGAGCTGCGTCATACCGGGATGGTAGACCACGCTCACGTCGAGCAGTCCGTTGTACGGCACGGCGTTCGGCGTCTGTCCGTAGCCTGTAGCGTTGCCGATGCATACGGTCATGACGTTGCGCTCCACGGTGTCGGAGTTTATCTTCAGGTGCATGCGGTACTCGAGTCGCTGGAAAATCATGAGCACGAACGAGCAGAGGAACGAGAGCGTGCGCGAACCGAAGAAGTGGCGTGTCTGTCGGCGCAGGTTCATGATGGCAGCGATGAGTCCGATGTTGATGCAGTTGAGGAAGTAGCGGCGGCACGCCTCGCCGTGCTTGTTGGTGTAGCGTATGCAGCCGAGGTCAATCTTGCGCACGCGACGCTGCTTGAGCCACTTGATGGTCTGCTCGTAGTCGCTCTCGCGGAATCCCCAGAAATGGGCGAAGTCGTTCATGAGTCCGTTGGGTATCACGCCGAGCGCAATGGTCTCGCGTATGCTTCGCTCGGTGAGCATGAGGCAGTTGACGGCGTCGTTAAGCGCCGAGTCGCCGCCGACGATGACAATAGTCTTGTATCCGCTATTGATCATCATCTTCACCAAGCGCTCCACGCTTGCCGAGTTCTCGCTCTGCAAGTAGTCGTACTCGATGCCGTTCGCCTTCAGGCATCGCTCAATCTTCTCCCAGCGTTTGCCGGAGTTGAACGTCTCGTGTTTCGGGCAGTAGAGTATGCCCCAACGGTTGTCGTTAATCATATAGTAAGCCTTTTTAGCGGCGGTATGTCCGCCACGATGTCACATTCTTTTATATCTCTCGCTATGCGTCCTGCATCAGCTTGCATATCTCGTCCACCTTCTCGTCCATCGGCAGCTTGGCGTCTATCCAATGGATGGTATATCCGCGTCGCTCCATGCCGCGGAACCACGTCATCTGTCGCTTGGCGAACTGGTGGATGGCTATCTCCAGCTGTCGGAACATCTCGTCGAAGCTGAGGCGACCTACGACGTATTCGGTAATGAACTTGTACTCAAGACCGTAGTATATAAGGTCTTCGGGGTCGATGCCCTCGCCTATCAACGAGCGTATCTCGTCAGCCATGCCCTCGTCGAGGCGCGCCTTGAGTCGGCGCGTTATCTTCTCGCGGCGCAGGTCGCGGTCGATGTTTATGCCCACGATGAGCGAGTCGACTGGCGGCAACTGCCGTTCGGGTGTAGGGTTTTCCAGGTTGTATGTCTCTATCTCGATGGCGCGTATGGCACGCTGGGCGGTGTCGACGTCGGTCTGATTGTGCATGTTCGACCCGCTGCGGCGCTTCAGTTCTACAAGCATTTCGGTGAGTTCGGCAAGCGACTTTCCGGCGAGAGCGTCGCGCAACGGCTGATTCTGCGGCACGGGCGAGAGCTGGTAGCCGCCAAGCACGGCTTCGATGTACAGACCGGTGCCGCCGCAGAGTATGGGCAGCTTGCCTCGGCTACGTATGTCGTCGTATGCCACGTGGAAGTCCTGCTGATACTGGAACAGATTGTACTTTGTGCCTGGCTCGGCTATGTCGATAAGATGATACGGAATCGGCTGGCCGTCAACTACATAGTCTGCCAAGTCCTTGCCCGTTCCGATGTCCATGCGGCGGTACACCTGGCGCGAGTCGGCGCTGATTATCTCGCCGCCGGTGCGCAATGCGAGTGCTGCTGCCACAGCGGTCTTTCCGCTTGCGGTGGGTCCGAGTATGGTTATCATTCTTTTGTTCTGCATGTCGTCAATAGCTTTGCTGCACGTGTATTTAATAATGTTGTTTCGGGTTCTGAAAGCAATTTGTTCGGTTTATAAAACCGATTGCTTTGCCTCTGATAGCACATAGCTACGGTTTCAAAATACAAACTTACAAAAAATTTCTCATATGCCGCACAATTGTGCAGAAAATTGTTTGTAATGCTACACTATTACCGCGAAGTGGTAACACGATTACACCTATTCTGTAACACCGTTACCGCGTATAGGTTACATCGTTACCGCGCAATGGTAACGCCGTCAGCACGCAACGATAGCGTTGTTAGAAACCCATAAATGAGGCTTCAGGAGGGGTCTTGATACAAAAAAGCCTGGCATTTTACAATGCCAGGCTTATATATGTTGTCGTAAACCGAGTCAACGAATTACTTCAACTCAGCGAGGTACTTGATAGTACGAACCATCTGAGAAGTATAAGAGTTCTCATTGTCGTACCAAGAAACTACCTGTACCTGATATGTATCCTCGTCGATCTTGCTAACCATTGTCTGAGTAGCATCGAAGAGTGAACCGAAACGCATACCGATGATATCAGAAGAAACGATCTGCTCATCGTTGTAACCGAAGCTCTCGTTAGAAGCAGCCTTCATAGCAGCGTTGATACCCTCTACAGTTACGTCCTTACCCTTAACAACAGCAACGAGGATAGTTGTAGAACCTGTTGGAGTCGGAACACGCTGTGCAGAACCGATCAGCTTACCATTCAACTCAGGGATAACCAAACCGATAGCCTTAGCAGCACCAGTAGAGTTAGGAACGATGTTCTGAGCACCTGCACGTGAACGACGGAGGTCGCCCTTGCGCTGAGGACCGTCGAGAATCATCTGGTCACCTGTGTAAGCGTGGATAGTAGACATGATACCTGACTGGATAGCTGCATACTTGTTCAAAGCGTAAGCCATAGGAGCCAAGCAGTTAGTTGTACAAGAAGCTGCAGAAATAACTGTGTCGGCCGGAGTCAAAGTCTTGTGGTTTGTATTGTAAACGATAGTTGGGAGATCGTTACCAGCAGGAGCAGAGATAACAACCTTCTTAGCACCTGCTGCGATGTGAGCAGAAGCCTTCTCCTTTGATGTGTAGAAACCTGTGCACTCGAGTACTACGTCAACACCAAGCTCGCCCCAAGGAAGCTCAGCAGCGTTTGGCTTAGCATAGATAGTGATTTCCTTACCATCAACGATGATAGAGTTGTCTGTTGCCTCTACAGTGTGCTTGCCCTCACCGTACTTGCCAGCGAAGCCACCCTGAGCTGTATCATACTTAAGAAGGTGAGCCAACATTTTTGGAGATGTAAGGTCGTTGATAGCAACCACCTCATAACCCTCTGCCTCAAACATCTGACGGAAAGCCAGACGACCGATACGGCCGAAGCCGTTAATAGCAACTTTTGTCATTTTTTTAATATTTTAATTAATGGTTGAAAATAAATCTTACTTTCAAGCTCCACAGTACTTGCCAATGAGCTGAAACATTCAAAAAGCAATACTTTTGAGCATTTTTTTCTTTATCGAGCGCAAAGTTAATAATTATTTTCTAATTTTGCAGCCAATAGAGGTATTAAATTATTTAAAAAATCGCTATATAATTTCACTGGGCTATATACATTATATATAATAAGCGCAGTTTGCTATATACACTTTGCAAAATAAGTTAGTTAGAAACAAGAAACATACAATCGGACATTCGAAATTAAACAATTAACAAACAGAAACTATGGGAAAAATGCTAAATGAGTTCAAGGCGTTCGCCGTAAAGGGCAACGCTGTCGACATGGCTGTCGGTGTGATCATCGGCGGTGCGTTCGGAAAGATAGTTAGCTCTATCGTGAACGATATCATCATGCCGCCTATCGGATGGCTCATCGGCGGCGTCAACTTCAGCGACCTGAAGTTCGAGCTGCCTGCCGTAAACCTCGGCATGGAGACAATGAAGCCGGCTACCATCAACTATGGTGCGTTCATTCAGACTATCATCGACTTCACTATCATCGCTTTCTGCGTGTTCCTCCTCGTGAAGGGCATCAACAAGCTGGCTAACCTCAAGAAGAAGGAAGAGGAGACCAAGCCTGCACCTGCGCCCGAGGAGTCGAAGCCGACAAAGGAGGAGTTGCTGCTCACAGAGATTCGCGACTTGCTGAAGAAGAATTGATTAATTATTAATTATTAATTCGTGATTCGTGATTTATAATTACACCCTAACAATTAATAATTAATAATTACGAATTAATAATTAAAAAAAGCGCTGGCGAAACAATCTTCGTCAGCGCTTTTTTTGCTTTTATATGATGCGTTTTGTGTTGGTCAAATCTGGTTTACGTTTCTGTTCACGTTGCAAATTTACTCATATTTTTTGCAACACGCAACCCCCACTTTACCGATTATGGAACAAAACGCATTATTCTTGGCTTAAGTGTAGCAAATTTGTGCTTAACCTGCTAAAACTTTTACTTCGTTATCATTATCTTGCGTGTGACGGTTTCGCCGGCTACTACGGCTTTCACTACATATACGCCTGCGGTCAAGCCGTTGAGCGATACGGTGTTGCCTTCTGCCTTTGCTACAACAGCGCCTGCTGCCGACACAAGTTCTACCGACGTCACGCCCTCGCCAGTTACGGTGAGCTCGTTCTCGCCCTGGCGCATCTCGATGCGTCCTACGGTGTTCTCGTCGATACCTGCGACGGCGATGAGGAAGTTGGTTACGCCGCCCTTCACGCTTGTCGACTTCACTGTGTAGTATACGTCAACGCGGATAGTGTGCTGCTGCTTGTCGTCGGTACCGAAGTCGTGTGTGTATGTTCTCTCCGTGAGCTTCGCCGCGTTCTTCTTAGCGTTGTCGATGAACACGTCATAGCCTTCGATAGGCAACGTACCAGGTTTCGGGTTCTCCAGCACGAGACCGATCATCCAGTTAGCCATCACGCCTGTAGAAGATATTGAGCTCCACGACTCGCCGTCGAGCGAGTAGATGTCAGAGTAGCCTTCCAGCGGATCGCTGCTGTCAACGGCGATAGCCGGTTCCTTCGGCGTAACATCATAGCAGTCGATGGCAAGACGGTATGTAGATCCGTTCTCGATGATGACAGGCTTCGTGAGTTCCACCTCGTTCCACTTGCCTACGGTGTAGTCGTCTACCTCGGTCTCGCTTATCAGCTCGTCGTTCTTGTAGACATACACTGTGTATGTAGCGTCTGTGAGCGGATAGAAGCGTGCCTTCTTGATGGCGTATCCGGTGCGACCGCGGAATGTCTTCGACGGATAGAGCGCGCCTACCATGATGTTATAGTTGTTGTCAGCAGGAGCTGTCACGCCCTGCGTTGATGCAGAACCCGTGCAATACTGCACCTGAACTACGTCGCGGTCAACCGGTACTGCCCAATCGGCCTTCACAGCCGAAGCGCTTACCGGCGCTACTGCCACGCCTTTCACTGCCTGAAGCTGGCTGTCGTCAGGAACAACTGCAAGCTGAGCTACGGCCGGCTCCGACTCCGATCCGTTGGCATACACGGCGCTCACGCCCAGTGCATGGTCGCCCTTGTCGAGAGAGGGTACGGTGAAGCTCTTTGTAGCAGACGAACCCACCTTCTTGCCGTCTACATATATGTTATAGCCCGTCACGTTGTCCTTTGCAAGGTCGGCACCTTCCGGCGCCACGATAGCGTCGATAGCCCATGAAGCGGCGTAGAGATAGTTGCTCTCCTCCATAAGGTTGCCCATCGAGTAGAAGTCGGGCTCGGTTGTAAGGCGGAGCAGGTCGGAAGAGCCCTTCACGGCGCGACCGAAGTCGAGCGCTGTGATGCGCTGCGAAGCCTCTGTAACCTTCACCTCAACCGACACGAGCAGTTCGCCTGAAGGCAGGTTCTGCGGAGTGTCGAGCTTAACGACGTTGCGCTCGCCGTAGTTCAGCTTCTGCGTAACTGGCTGTGTGTAGAACTTCTGCAACTTGCCGTCTGCGCTGCGTGTATAGAGGTTGATAGTCCAGCCGCCCTGAGCCTCCATCGGGTAAAAACCTACGGATGTGAGTTTCTGTCCCTTGTATGCGCTGAGCGTAACTGCGTCGAAAGCGATGGCTGTCTCGTAGCTCTCGCCGTCGAACGACAGACCGAATGTCTCGAGGTTGGCGTTGTCGGGGTTGAAGTATGTGAGCGCTCCGAAGTTTGTTGACGGATCGCTCCACTCCATGTATGCTGCGCTGTAGCCATGCTGCTGTGCGAAGAGGTTTGTAGGCGTAGAAAGTTTCTGACTCTCCACCTTAACAGTAGCTGTCTCGCTGTTAGCCGACTCAACGTCGCCGTACACTGCCGTAATCACATACTCGTGTTCGCCTACCGGCACACCAGCATCTACGAATCCTTCAGCGGTAACAACATCGCTGCTCACCTTGTTGCCGTCGCGATACACCTTGTATCCGGTTATGCCGGTGGCTGCAACGTTCGGCTTCCATGTAATCTTCACAGTGTTGAGACCCGACAACTGCTGAGCCTTAATGCTCACCGGAGGCATAGCCGAGAACATCGGACTGCCGAACTTCACGATCATCGACTGCGGCGAAATGGCATAGTTGCCGTCCGAATCCTTGTTGTCGTTGTAGAAGAGGAAGCCCATGATGTGATCGTCTACTGACACGGATGTGGCGCGAGTCACGTTGTAAAGGGTTTCGCCGTCCGAATCTTTCGGCGAGTCTGGATTGACGAAAACATGATAGTCGGCAAGGTTCACGCCTTTCTCCTTCAGATACTTGTATGCGAATGTGCCTTTTCCGTCCTGGTATATATAACCCAAATTGTTGTCCTCGCACATCACGGTGCCGTTACCGCTGATGTCGAAGAAGTCGAGGTCGTCGTTGGCGCCTGCCGGAACAATAGCACTCTTCTTGCCGGTTTCCATATCGTACACTGCCCAGGCTCCACGTGTTTTGTCTGCTCCGCCAGCCTCATCTTCAGTCTGCCAGCCGCCGAAGTAAAGCAGCTTCTTGCCGTCGGGCGAGAACTTCTTGCCTACACAGAACGGCGACTGCTGGTCAGAGAGTGTGGTGAAATTGCCGTCGGGTCCCCATAAACATGCCTGGCGGTTCTTGTTCATAACCCAACCCGTAGCATACTCTCCGTCGGGCGATATTGCATAAGGTATCGCGATACCATTGTTCTCCTTCAGTTGGCGATAGATCTTGCCGTCCTTCCATACGTATCCCAAATACTTTCCGCCTACATACACGTTGCCCGTGATGTAATGTCCGTCGGGCGATATGCCAGAAGCGCCACTACTGCTCACAGCGTCAGAAGGCATTTCGAGACGGTTCCAGCGATTGTTCTGCCAATAGCCAGCGAGCAGCGCCGAAGCACCGTTCTTCTTGTAGCTATTGTCGGTGTACAAGCCCACAACTATGCCGTTGTTAGACACGCTGTAAGCCTGCGAAGGCGACGACGGATTGAGCAAATCAATCTCTCCGCTCTCCAGATTCCAGCGGAATCCGTAAGCCTCGTTGCCACTGTCGAAGTACATACCACACGCCCACTTGCCGTTTGGCGAAGCAGCCATGATGTTGTAGTCGCTTGGGGTGACCATCACTAAGGGTGATGTCTGTGCGAAAGCTGCGCCACTTAAGAGTAGCGACGCAAGTAACATTTTTGTCTTCATCTATTGATATTACGGTTTTTAAGAATTTTATTTATTAATAATTTAGGCTATGTTCTGTAGTTCGAATGTTTTGCCTAAGGTATTGTTTTATCCTCACTTAACGTGATACTTGTAGACGCTCTGCTTGCCGTCGCGCTCTATACATATTATATAAGCTGCAGTCGGGAGCTGAGCGAGCGATACGCTTCTTGTGCGTTTGCGTACATATACACGTTCGCCCGAAACATTGTAGACAGATACGTTTGCAGCATCGCTGAGTTGAACCGTGTTGCCTGCAAAGATAGCCTTCACAACGCCGTCCACGCCAATGCGCTGCATGGCTGTATAGTTGCCGTTTTCTATGTCTGTCATCTTCACGGTGATGGTGTCGGAGAACGCCTTGCCGTACTTGTAGGTCGTAACGACATACGCCTCTACAACATCGTCGAGAAGCATTACGTGAAGCGTGTCCTTCGAAGCCTCTCTTGTTTCGTTCTCTGGCACATTGCTTCCAACGAAGTAGAGCGTATGCTTGATAAAGCCGTAGTCGTTCATGTCGGCAGGATTCTCCCAACCAAAGACGGCGTTGTACTCCTTTTCAGGATTCAAAGCCGTACCTACATTCTTCACTTCGCCGCCTACAAGAGCCAGATTGGTAACGGCAGGCAGTTCGTGGTCGAGCGCAACCTCTATCTCGGTAGGCGTAGTGCTGTAGAAACCCACCCACTCCGAGTCGGCAACAGGCTTCACTATCTTGCCGTCCTTCATGGCGAAGAGCGGCTGAATGAAGTAGGTGTATGTACTGTTGCTGAGTTCGTCGTCCTCGTACGCACACTGCATGGTCTCGGGGTCTATCACGTCGGCAAGGTCAACGGTATCCTGCGGTATGCAGTTGCGGAAAATGACGAACTTGCAGCCATACTCGAGTCCTGCCTTCGGCACATTGAAGCGGAGGTCTACGGTGTTCGGCTTCTCCTTGTCGAGCGTAGCCGACATAATCATCATGGCTGTCTTCTCCTTCATGCCACTGAAGTCGCGATACTCATAGCGCATGGGCAGACCGCTACGTGTCCACTTATTACTGCTGTAGTTGTAGCTGCAAACATCCATCAGATTCAGATTGCCGTTCACCGGCTTATACTCGGTCTTTGCGCTCGGTATCTCCTTGCCGCTTGCATCGTAGCGGAACTTCTCGTAGAGTGTGAGCGCACCGCTGGTATAAGTCCATGCCTCGCGCTGCTTAGCCACCTCTTTGCCGCCCTTCAGCTTGTACTGATACTCCTCCACCTTGTTGTCGTCGGCGTCGTACTTTATGTTAGCCTCGAACTTGTATGAGTCGTATTCGCCGGTTGACGAGTAATGGGTGAGCACGCCGTCGGTATAGGTGTACGTAATCTCCTGCTTGAACTTCTTAGTGTCTCTGATATAGGTAGACTTCTTAGCCAGCGTTCCGTCGGTGTTGTACGCATACTCGTTGATGTACATCGACGTAGTGTCGGTAGCCAATCGTCCATCGCTGTCGTAAGTATAGCTCTCGCAGTTCTGCGTCTTGCGAAAACTGAAGACGCCGCCGTCGTATTCGCCCCACTGGTACGTGTCCTTATTGGTCATCATGCCGTCGGTGTTGAAGACAGCCTTGCAGAAAGTCATAACATCGAAGTCGTCCGAGTAGCCTTCGTCGGTGTAGAGGCGTCCGTAGTCGGCTCTACCGACGAAGAGTCCGTCGGTGTTATAGTAATACAGACTGCGTTTCGACACTACATCGTCCGGGATATCGCCCATCGAACTGCCGAAGGTGGCAGTATTAACCAAGAATCTGTTTTCTGGAGCCGCCTGCTGAGCGTCAGCCGTTGTCGGACAGCCGAGCACCAATGCCAGAGCTGCAATCGAATTGAGTAGTCTTTTTCCCATAATTCCATGTTTTTGGTTAATGAATAATCTGAAAAGACACACATTATATTATATACTCTACGTAATATACATGTGTGTCTTTTCACGAAGTGCTATCCTGGCGTGAGCTTATGCTACTTCACGCCGTACTTGTAGAAGCTGCTCTTGCCGTCCTTCTCTACACATACTATATATGTAGCAGCCGGAAGCTGACCGAGAGCCACGCTGCATGTATTCTGCTTTGCATACACCTTAGCGCCTGCAGCAGAGTAAACCGATACGTTTGCGGCATCGCTGAGCTGCACTGTGTTGCCTGCGAATGTAGCCTTCACTACGCCGTCGGCTGTAACGCTCTCCACGCCGTTGTACTTCTCGATGTCCTTAACAGTAACGGTGATGGCGTCAGAGTAAGCCTTGCCGTACTTGTATGTTGTGATGACATACACCTGCATTTCGTCGTCCATAATCTGCACTCTGGCAGACTCGGCGGCGCCTTCCAGCTTTGTATCAGAGAGACCCATACCCACAAAGGCAACGTCATTTCTCACGAAGCCGAGTTCTTCGAGATTAGCCGGGTTCTTCCATTCGAGATCTGCGTAGTATTCTATCAATTGGCTCATTATAGAACCGATGCGCTTCACCTCGCCACCTACGAGCTTCAGGTCGGTAACGGCAGGAAGCTCCGTAGCGAGAGCCACGTTCACGTCCATAGGTGTAGAAGTATAGTAGCCCACCCACTCCGAGTCGGCAGTAGCATCGCTTATCTCGCCGTTTGTGAGGGCGAAAAGCGGCTGAACAAAGTAAGTGTATGTGTCGCTCTTGAGTTCCTTGTCCTGATAAGAGCACTGCTTTGTGGCGGGATCCATAACGTCGGCAAGGTCGAGCGTGTCGAGAGCCACGCAGTCGCGGTAGACTACAAACTTGCAGCCATGAACGAGACCGGCTTTCGGAGCTGTGAATTGCAGGTTAATAGTGTTCTTGAGTTTCTTGTCGGGTGTAGCCGAGAGAAGCATCGTCTGTGTAGCTTCCTTCATTCCGCTGAAGTCGCGGTAGGTCTGACGCACGGTCAAGCCCATTTTGTTCCATGTGTCCTTAACCGAATTGTAGGTATAGTCGGTAACATCCATAACGTTCATGTTGTTCTTCACGGGAACAAACTCTTCCTTCGAGTCAGCCACTTCTGCACCTTTACTGTCGTAGCGGTACTTCATGTAGAGCATGAGCACACCGTCGGTGTAGGTCCATGTCTCGCGCTGACGCGGCTTCACCTTCTCGCCCGACTTCGCATACTGGTATTCTTCTATCTTGTTGCCGTCTGCGTCGTACTTAAGGTCAGCCTCGAACTCGTAATACTGTCCGGTAGATGAGTAGTGAGTAGCCAGTCCGTTCTCATAAGTGTATGTAATCTCCTGCGCAAGTTTCTTTGTGCGTTTGTTGTACGACGTAACCTTTTGCAGCGTGCCGTCGTCGTTGTACGTATACTCGTTGATACGCATCGAGGTGGTGTCGGTAGCCAGTCTGCCCTGTACGTCGTATGTATAGCTCTCACAGTTCTGTGTCTTACGGAAAGCGAAGTCGCCGTCGTCATACTCGCCATACTGGTAGAAGTCTTTGTTGGTCATGTTGCCGTTTACATCGAAGACGCTCTTCACGATGTCGGTGAGCGAGAAGGTATCCGAATAGCCACCGTCGGTGTAGTTGCGTCCGTAGGTAGAACTGCCTACCAACTTGCCGTCGGTGTTGTAGTAATAATACTCACGCTTAGAGTCGAGGTCTTCGGGCATATCGCCCATCTGACTGCCGAGCGTGACAGCCTTCACTAAGAATCGGTTCTGTGTCTCTACTTTCTGTGCGAATGTCGGGGCTGCAGAGCCAAGCATCAACGCCATGGCTGCTACCGAATAAAGTAAACGTTTTTCCATAATTCTGTGTTATTTGATTATTAATAGCGTTAAGACAGCGCAAGTTTAGCGATAAAAGATTGCTTCAATTACCCAAACGCGGTCTACCATATTGCAAAGATACACAAATAGTTTTTAAAAGCAAGCCAAAATAGGCATATTTTCAACTAAATTGTTGCGTATATTTGCAAAAAGCCGTACATTTGCAAGCAAACCATTAGCAAACAGTCATTATACGTTATTAATATTAAGGGCGTGTAAAAAACTTTGTAACTAACAAATAAAAAAACAATTAATTAATATATACTATGAGAAAAACCCTACTTAGCATCGCTTCCCTCCTCCTCGTAGCAGGGAGCATCAACGCCACCAACATCGGCTACTCGAAAGATGAGATTTCGCGCAACAACGTATTCCGCCTCGGCAGCACCGAGAAGCAGGGACAGGCTATGCGCCTGAGCCACGCCAAGCTGCAGGCTCTGAAGGGCAAGACCATCGACTTCGCCGAGTTCGTGTTGGGCAGCAAGAATGTCACCGACAAGAAGATGCACGTTTTCCTCACCAAGCAGCTCGACGGCACACCTATCGCCGAGGGAACCGTTGAGGTGAAAAAGGCGCTGAGCAAGATAAAGTGGACGCTCGATAAGCCGTACACCATAACCGGCGACGAGGACTGTCTATACGTAGGCTATACAACCGAAGCTGCCAACACATACAAGGTGCTCATGTCGGACGGTTCGTACGATATCGAGGGCTGCAACTACGGCTACAAGGACGGAGCGTGGGTAGACACCTACGGCATGAACAAGGGTAGCGCGCTCATCTTCGTCAACGTCGAGAACGTGGGCGACTATACCGACGCCATCATCGCTCAGAGCAACTTTGAAGGCTACTATAAGGCGGGCGACAACTGCAACTTCTCGGCTTGCTTCGTGAACGCCGGCACGACGGACATAACCAGCTTCGACGCCATCGTCGAAGTGGGCGGCAACAAGACCACGCAGCACTTCGCCGACCTCAGCATCAAGCCGAAGGAGGGCTACAGCTTCGACCTCAAAGACGTGGACACAAGCAGCGAGGGCGAGCAGAGCCTCAGCGTAACTATCGCCAACGTGAACGGAGCGGGCAAGGAGACCGACACGTCGGACAACAGCGTAAGCGCCAACCTCTTCCTCTACCCGAAGACTATGGAGCGCTCGTTGCTGCTCGAAGCGTTCACGGGTCAGGACTGCGGCAACTGTCCGGGCGGTCATCTGAACATTGAGGCTGCCATCAAGAAGACAGAGAAGAACGTCATTGAGGTGGCTCATCACGTAGGCTACAAGCCCGACATGTTCACAATGAGCGAAGACCCTACATATATATTCTTCTACCCTAATATGTCGAGCACATTCGCACCGGCGGCTATGGTCAACCGCAACACTTACGCCAACGTAAGCACTACGCCGATAGTGAGCGCCACCGACATCAACGGTCTGCTTTCTACCATCTACTACGCCGACACCAAGGAGCCGTACGTTTCGCTCTACCTCAAGACCACACTGGACGAGAGCACACGCGAACTGAACGTGAAGCTCTACGTGCTGCCTCACAAGACCGTGCCTCACAACAGCTCTATCTTCAACGTATACCTCGTGCAGGACGGCATCGAAGCGAGTCAGACGAGCGGCGGAGACAACTACATACACAACCGCACCTTCCGCGGAACGGTGACAGGCAACGCATGGGGATACCTGGTGAAGGACATAAAAGCGGGTCAGCTGCTTTCGTGGGAGAAAACCATCACCATACCCGAGAGCATCCACTCGAGCTATTATGCCGACGAGACCAAGAACAACGTCGAGGCTGTGCTGAAGAACATGAGCGTCGTGGCTTACATAGGCGAGTTCGACCAGAACGACAACAACAAACACACTATCTACAACTGCTGCGAGGCGCGCCTGGGCGAATCGCACAAGCAGACTGGCTTCGTCAAGCCTACCGACGTGAACAGCGCCGAGGCTGAGCAGAGCGTTAGCATCTTCGTGAGCAACGGAAAGGTGCACGTTGGCGGCGAGTACGACCGCTTGCAGGTGTACAACCTCGCTGGTGCGCAGGTGGAGAACGCCGATCTTGCCAAGGGCGTGTACATCGTGAAGGTGACTGCCGACGGCAAGCAGACCACAAAGAAGGTGCTCGTGAAGTAATACGGGCAGCCGAAAACAGATACATATAATATAATAAGGTATATCATGCGCAAGTCATACATATATATAATAGGTGCAACGATGTTGCTCGCGCCAGCCTCAGCGTTGGCGCAGGCATCGCTTTCGCCTCGCACGGCTATTGCCGTCGCTTCCCCCACCCTGCTTAAGTCGCCCGCTGCGCAAGCCGCAGCAGTGGGCGCCGCAAGCAGTCAGCTTTCAGCATACGTAACAATCGACCCTGCGCGCACATCGTGGCAGCAGTTGGGTGTGACGCCTATCGCCGAGAACGCCGGTACGGCTACGGTGCGCCTCACGCTCGACGCCTTGCAGCGTCTGGCTAAGCAGCAGGGCGTAGAGTACATCCAGATTACTTCGGGCGCAACGCAGATGCTCAACCTCGCGCGCCAGGAGGCTGGCACCGACCAGATACACAAGGGCACCGACCTGCCGCAGGCATACACCGGCGAGGGCGTGGTTGTGGGCGTGGTCGACGCCGGATTCGACTATATGCATGCCGCTTTCCGCCGCCCTGCCGACGGAGCGCTGCGCATCAAGCGTGTGTGGGAGCAGAGCGCTACGACGCTCGACGGCGCTTCGGCTCCTGCGAAGTACGGCTACGGCATTGAGCTGAACACGCCCGAACTGATAGAGAAGGCGCAGGGCGACAGCGACTCAAACTCGCATGGCACGCACGTGGCTGCCATAGCTGCGGGTAGCGACGCCTACAAGGACGGGGCGTACGTGGGCAATGCGCCCGACGCCGACATCGTGCTCGTGGCGCTCGACCTGAACACGAGCACCAACGCCGACATCAGCAACGCCGTGCAGTATATCTTCGACTATGCCGACGAGGTGGGCAAGCCGTGCGTCGTCAACCTCAGTCTGGGCAACCAGGACGGACCGCACGACGGCACTTCTACGTTCGACACCATGACCGACGCCATGCAGGGACCGGGCAGACTCATCGTGGGCGCTGCCGGCAACCACCGCACCGATGCCTTCCACATCGACCATACCTTCGCCACAGCCGACGCTGCGCCGCTACGCACGTTCGTGAAGTACAAGGTGGCGCCGTCTAACTCGGTTTCGGGCGGCACGATAGAGATTTGGGGCGAGAAGGGCGTCGACTTCACCGTAGACATCGCCGCCTACAGCACGTTCAACAAGAAGGATGCGCGGTCTACGACCGTTTATCCGGCGGAGGGCGTCACGGATGTAGACTTCGGCAAGTACGCTACGGGCACGTGGAAGGTGGCTTCGGAGGTGAGTCCGCTCAACGGCAAGCCGCACGTGGTGCTGACATCTGCGCTCACCTCGATACGCAACAACTACGCCATAGCGCTCACCGTGACGCCGAAGACGGCGGGCAGAGTGAACATTTGGTCGGACAATACGTATCTGGCGTTGGAGTCGCGCGACATAGAGGGCTTCTCGGCGCCCGACGCAGCGTCGTCCACGCTCTGCGAGATTGGCGGAACGGGCAAGCGCATACTTACCGTGGGTTCGTACACCACACGCAACGAGTACACGACAAACGGCGGACAGCAGGCTACGCTGCAGGAGACCGTGGGCGACCTGAGTTCGTTCTCGAGCTACGGCCCCACAGTAGACGGACGCATGAAGCCGAACATTACGGCGCCGGGCTGCTTCATCATCTCTGCCGTGTCTAACAACGACGCATCGGGCAACTTGATGTACGCCGAATACAACGAGAACTTCGGTCGCTACAACCAGTACGGCTATATGCAGGGCACGTCGATGGCGTCGCCGTTCGTGGCAGGCATTGTGGCTACATGGCTGCAGGCTTATCCGCAACTCACGCCCGAACAGCTGCACGAGATTGTGCAGAACACGGCACGCAAGGACAACTTCACGGCTACGGCGCCCGACAGCAACTGGGGTTACGGCAAGATTAACGCGCTCGACGGACTGCGCCAGTGCATCGAGAAGCAGGAGACGGGCTGCGTGAGCATCGGCATGCCGTTCGACGGAACGGTGCGCATCGCAGACGGAAACATCGTATTGGGCTTCGCTCGCGACACGCAGGCTACGCTCGGCATCACAAGCATGACGGGCAGCACGCTGTTCAGCAAGCAGCTCGGTAAACGCTCGGCAGGCGAAACGCTGTCTGTTGCCGTGCCACAACTGCCAAAGGGCGTGTATCTGCTCAGCGTAAAGACGCCGACAGCTACAAAGACCTTCAAGTTTGTTTGGCAATAATCCCATACTCTTTCATCGTCAACCGAACGCCGTCCGATCGGATTCCGTTCGCCGTCCGATCAGATTCCGTTCGCCATCCGATCGGGCGGCGTTCGGTTGACGATGACTTTTCTACACACTAACAATGACTTTTCTCCACACAAAAGTGTGGAATGATTCTACACTTGTTCCACACTTCTCCACAACTTTTTAGTCTATGGCAAAGCACTAAAATATTTTTATTCACGCTGACTATCAAACACTTACACAAAACACTTCATATTCTGGCACGCAGATTGCATTCTATTAAGTGAACGACGCAACGAACAAACATCAGTTCAAGACGGAGTTCTACAGATAAACATTATAATTAACAATTAAAAATTTAAGAATATGAAGAAGTTAGTTTTTGCAGCTTTCGCAGCTTTCGTTATGGTATCAGTAAGCAACGTATTTGCAGGTAGCTCTAAGGCAGAGCTTGGTTTGAACATGCCGGTCGACTCAACCGTTGTTGACACAGTCGACACAGTAGGCGCTCCGGCAGAGGGTGAGCCGGCAGAACAGCAGGCAACTCCTGAAGAAGTGGCAATGCTCAGCGACTCAACCGACTCGGTTGACTCTACAGCACACCTCTTCTCGAGCGTAATGCTCATGGACTCTACATCTACAGATACAACCGGCACAGAGGCTCCGGCAGTGGTTTAAGAGAAGGTAAGGGTTTCAGACATAAATAACAACACACTAATTCCTTTCAGTCTGCATCGTTCTTGTGCGAACAAGAATGGTGCAGACTTTTTGTTTTCTACCATCAACGAATGTTTTATAAAATAAAAGCCAAGATTCTGCGTTATACAGAATATAGGGATAAGAATTTTGAAGCATATATGTTCAGCACCAGAATAAAAATACTTGTAGGCTACGCTTTGCTCGCCATCGTATTGCTGTCTGCCACATGGATGGTATACGACAACACGCGTTCGTTGTCGGCGGTAAACCACGCCTCGGAGCGCTTTATGGCACGCCGCGACATTGTCGACTCGCTCGTGTTTTCGATGCTCGAGACCGCCAATGCCGAACGCAGCGTGCTGCTCGGCGACGCAAGCAAATGGGAACGCTTCGACCGCGCACTCAGCGGTTCGAAAAGGCACGCACGTAAGTTACGCCCGCTACTGAACGACACGCTGAAACAGCAGCGATTGGATACGCTAATGGCACTGCTAATAGCGAAACGCGAGAACACGCTGCTCGTGATGAACGTACTGAAAAACAACAGCCGCGACATCTATTACAACAATAAGGTGGAGGCGTTGCACAGCGGACGCGACTCGATAGTGATTAGTCCGCAGACGAAGGAGCGACACGAACAGCACGAGACGGTGTACGAGGTGGTGAAGACGAAACGCGGCTTCTTCAGACGCCTGGGCGACGCCTTCCGCAAACAACGCACCGACACCATAAGCACTACCCGACTGACGCATCAGCCGTCTACCGACACCATCCATCACCGACTGAACATCGCCGACTCGGTGGCTAACGCGCTTGCCGAGATTCATAGCGAGCAGCAGCGCGCCAACGACCGCCAGCAGGACATCATCAGTACGCGAAACGACCGTCTGCAGCTGGTGAGCATTCAGCTGACGAAGCGCACATGGCAGCTACTGGAGGACATACAGAGCGACGAGCACAACGCCCTGCAGCGTGTTGTGGGCAAGGCTATCAGTTCGCGACGTGCCATGATCGTGAGAATTGCGGTGCTGGGACTGTTGGCGATTCTCTCGGCGGCAATTCTCGTGGTGTACATCCTCAGAGACATAAAGCGCGAGCGCCGCGACCGTCAGCGCATTCTTGAAGCGAAGACAGAGACGGAGCGCATCATGCAGCAGCGAGAGCGACTGCTGCTCACCATCACGCACGACATAAAGGCACCGACGGCGTCGATTGCCGGTTTCATCGACCTGCTCAGCGAGTATGTAGACCGTCCGAAGGCTGTGGGCTACCTACAGAGTATATCGGGCTCGGCTAATCATCTGCTGCAACTGGTGTCGGCGCTGCTCGACTATCATAAGCTGGAGAGCGGAAAGGCGGAGCGACACGAGGTGAGCTTCCAGCCGACTGCGCTCGTCAGCGAGTGTGTGGCGCAGATGCAGCCGCTGGCAATGGCTAAACAGCTGCGCTTGGCTACAGATATAAACGTTGCGGAGGATATGTTCTGCCGTTCGGATGCATTCCGCATCAAGCAGATTGTGAACAACCTTGTGAGCAACGCCATCAAATATACCGACGAGGGCGAGGTGCGTGTTGGCATAACCGTTCTGAACGGTTGGATGACGCTGAGCGTGAGCGACACTGGCTGCGGCATGACACCCGAAGAACTGCAGAGTGTGTTCAACGCCTTCACGCGTCTGCCCGGCGCTCAAGGCAAGGAGGGCGTGGGCCTCGGACTCACTATCACTCGCGAGATTGTGACGCTGCTCGGCGGCAGAATAAATGTTGCGTCAACAAAGGGCAAGGGCACAACGTTCAGAGTGTGTCTGCCGGTAAAGGTGGTAGCTAATCAGGGGATACACTCAGGGGGTGCACTTGTCTCAAGTGCACCAACAAAGCAACAAGTGCACCAACAAAGCAAACATACTCAGGGGGTGCACTTGTCTCAAGTGCACCAACAAAGCAAAGAAGTGCACCAACAAAGCAAACATAACAGCATGGTTGGTGCACTTGAGACAAGTGCACCCCCTAAAGGCACATCTCAACACCCCAACACCTCAACATCTCAACCCATAATCTCCGTGGTGATAGTAGACGACGACCGCCTGCAAGGTCAACTTCTCAACGAGATGCTCCGGCGCATCGACGGCGTGCAGTTCGACATCACGACGACCATACACGCCGACGAAGCCATCAGCATTGCTGTGGAGAAGAATCCGCACATCGTGTTCACCGACATCGAGATGCCGGAGATGAACGGCAGCGAGATAATGCGCCGCATACGCAACGCATCGTCGGCTACGTCTGCAACCGACAAGTCCGTACTCCGCACGAAGTTCGTGGCTATGACAGCACACGAGCAGAGCATCATGCCGCAACTGCGCAGCGACGGCTTCGACGCCTGTCTGTTCAAGCCGTTCTCGGTGCAGACGCTCGCCGCCACCATCTGTCAACTGACGGGTGCTGCAGTAAGAGTTTCTGAGAAAGAGAAAGAGCAAAACTCAAAACTCACAATCGCAGGCGAAGCCGAGAACAATTCAAAATTCAAAACTCAAAACTCAAAACTCAACATCGCAGGCGAAGCCGAGAATAATTCAGAACTCAAAACTCAAAATTCAAAACTCAAATCCGCAGGCGAAGCCGAGAACAATTCAAAACTCAAAACTCAAAATTCAAAACTCAAATCCGCTCTCTTTCCCTTCACCGACGGCGACCCCGAAGCGGAAGCGCAGATAATAGGCGACATACGCAAGTCGATAGAGGAATACTTAGAGATGATTGGCGACGGTTCTGACCCTGAGCGCGTTGCGAAGGCGGCGCACAAGGCGTTGCCGCTGCTCGAAATGCTCGAACCTGGCAAAAACCAATGGGTCGCACTACTGCAAACCCCAGGGGGTGCACTTGTCTCCGCTCGGCTTTCGCCGCTTGCCAGAGCAAGAAGTGCACCAACAAAGCAACAACACCCAGGGGGTGCACTTGTCTCAAGTGCACCAATACAACAACCTGGGGATGCACCAACAAAGCAACAACACCCACAAAGCGAAGAAAAGAACATCTTGGTTGGTGCACTTCTTGCTCTGGCAAGCGGCGAAAGCCGAGCGGAGACAAGTGCACCCCCTGGGGAAACAACTACACCCCCTAACGAACAAGAACGCGAAAGATTGACAAAACAACTGATAGAGAAACTTAAGGAAATACTATGCGACATATACTGATTGTAGAAGACGATATCGCTTTTGGCACAATGCTACAGACATGGCTGCGCCGAAAGGGATTTGAGGTGGACAAGGCGACATCGGTGGGTGCTGCCGTGAAGCTGCTCGTGGACATGAAGAGCGTAGACCTCGTGCTCTCCGACCTCCGACTGCCCGATCACGACGGTCTCCGACTGCTGGCTTGGATGCACGAGCACAGCATCAATGCGCCGTTCATCGTGATGACAAACTATGCGGAGGTGCAGAACGCGGTGCTCGCCATGAAGTCGGGCGCTGCCGACTATATAGCAAAGCCTGTGCAGCCCGACATTCTGCTGCAGAAGATCAACGATGCGATGGAGCAGAATGCGCAGCAAAGCAATGCAACAATTCAAAACTCTACAACCCAAAATGCGCCAACGGCGCACAATTCAAAACTCAAAACTCAAAACTCGGAAGCCGCTCCTCGCTACATCGAGGGCAAGAGCGAAGCCTCTCGACAGCTATACAGCTACGTAGAGCTGGTGGCTCCGACGCCGATGTCCGTTCTCATACTCGGAGCGTCGGGCACGGGCAAGGAGTACGTGGCTCACCGCATTCACGACCTCAGTCAGCGCCACGACCGTCCGTTCTTCGCACTCGACTGCGGAGCGATTCCGCGCGACGTTGCTGCATCCGAGTTCTTCGGTCATAAGAAGGGAGCGTTCACGGGCGCCGACGCCGACAAGCGCGGCGCGTTCGAGATAGCCAACGGCGGCACACTGTTCCTCGACGAGGTGGGCAACCTGAGCTACGAAGTGCAGGTGCAACTGCTGCGTGCGCTGCAGGAGCGTCGCATCCGACCCGTCGGCGGAACGAAGGAGATAGACATCGACATCCGACTTGTCTGCGCTACGAACGAAAACCTTGAGGAAGCTGTCAGCGAGGGCCGTTTCCGCGAGGATCTCTACCATCGCATCAACGAGTTCACCATCTACATGCCTAAGCTCTCGGAGCGCGGCAGCGACCTTTTCCTCTTCGCCGACCTCTTCATCCGTCACGCCAACGAGGAGCTGAACCGCAACGTTGAGGGCTTCGACTCTGGCGCTGCGGAGATGCTCGCCTCACATTCATGGCCCGGCAACCTCCGCGAACTGAACAACGTGGTGAAGCGTGCGGTGCTGCTCACACGCGGCTCGCAGATCACCACCGCCGAACTGACGCTGGCGATGGGACAGATACGCACCGACAACGTCCTGCAACTGCACGACGAGGACACGGAGCGCCAACGCATCATCACCGCTCTGCAACAGACCAACGGCAACAAAGCTAAAGCCGCCCGTCTGCTCGGCGTAGACCGCAAAACAATATACAACAAGATTGAGAAACTGGGGATATAAGAAAACGACATAGTATGCGTATCAACCATATACGCATACTATATCTATCCATACACCTGAACAATCTTTAAATTTTTATAAGAAAATATTTCTCTGTTTTATTAAATATATATATCTTTGTGGCGTCATATAGCCGTAATAGGCATTTGACGGACATATTTAGAGAAGCGTATTTCGCCTATATTCCTATAAATGTGAAACTTGGACACTTTCGCATAGAATGTTTAATTAGGAGTATTTGTGAGAATGGGCTTCCTCTTGGTGTGTATTCGTGTCTATGAACGAAATACCTCCAAGTGGGGCTTGTTCTCCTTATCCTATTTAAACAACGGAGTCCAAGCCGTCACATTTAGGGATAAGGAAGAATAAAGCTCCACTTTTCTTTTATGCTCCCTAACATCAAATTACTAACGGCACTGTTTGGGCTGAAAGTGCGCAAATGAAGCAGAATGAGAAAAGCATTCTAAGTTTTTTGATAAATGTTTATCAAATGGTTGTGACTTATTCAGTAACACTAAATACTATTAATATGGCACTTATTAAATGCACAGAATGTGGCGAAATGATTTCAGATAAAGCCACTGTATGCCCACATTGTGGAGCACCAATAGAAAAAATGACAAAATGTGAAGATTGCGGTGCAGAATATTCTGCTGATGCTGAAATGTGTCCAAATTGTGGATGTCCAAATTCCTTAAAAGAAGCGAAGGAACAATCTTCTGAACAACGCAACACAGAGCAGAAAACAGTAGGTATATCAGAAGAACGCAAAAAACGTGTTCAGCGTTTTCTTGTCGAAAATCGACAAAAACTACCACAGAACAAGTTCAATGAGATTAGGGAAATTCTTTCTAACCTCACAGATGAACAATGGGAGACCATCGAATACGTCACATTTAAGGACCCTACCACGATGCTTGTTCTTTCCATATTGGTAGGTGAGTTTGGAGTAGACCGTTTTGTACTTGGAGATACGACAAATGGTGCTTTGAAACTGTTGCTTACATTATGCTGTGGTGTAGGATTAATATGGTGGGTTATAGATATATTCCAAGTCAACAGATTGACATTAGATTACAACTACAAACTATTAAGAGAAACGTTGTCATTTGTCTAAGAAAACATTTTACATATCGGTATCTATAGTGTGTGTGACAGGTCTTGCTTGGCTTATATTATCATATACTACATGGGGGACAGAATTCTTTTTCTGTCCCTTTAAAGCTATCTTTGGTTTGCCATGCCCACTTTGTGGATTAACTCATGCTTGCCACTATTTATTTGGAGGTGAATTTACGTATGCAATATTATCTAACCCTTTAGTTATATTTGTACCAATAGGATTATTCATTCCAATAGTTATATACGATTTATTTAGTCATAATCAGTATACTTGGCATTTGTTTCAATCTGTATATCCAAAGATGTGTTCAATATTTTATCTTATTCTTTTGACTGTATGGTTATATAAAATTCTCTATTATAAAATTGGTATTTGATATGAATAAGAATAATCTTCTTATTATCGCAGCCATAGTATTAATGGCTGCGATAGGTTGTGAGGTAGCCATATACCTCGGATATGACTTATATCACTCAGAAAATGGCATATTTCTGAGACATAAAGTATATATTGCCACTTATGATAATATGCCGGAAAACAAGCTAAGACAAAGTGTTGAAAACGGTAACGCAGAGGCGATGGCTATACTTTGCGGCAAATTACTTGAAAAAAATAGAGGGACAGAATGTAAAGAGGTGTTCGAACTTGCACAAAAATCTGCTGACATAAATTGTCCAATGGGCAAAAATGCGTTAGGGTACTTATATGAAATTGGGTATTGCGTTCCCCAAAACCAACAAAAGGCATTTGATTTGTATAAAGAGGCTGCGGACGAAAATGACCCTATGGCCCAATATAATATGGGAATATGCCATCTAAACGGTTTTGTTGTTAAAAAAGATACAATAAAAGGTCTAAGGTTTCTTGAAAAATCAGCAATGCAAGGCACTCCTCACGCTCAAGTTATGCTTGGATATTTATATTATCATGGAGGGAATACTATAAAAAGAGATGTTAGCAAAGGCATAGAATGGCTAACATTGGCTTCTGACCAAGGAATGCCTACTGCTCAATACAAATTGTCTATAATTTATTATTATGGAGAAAGCGGAGAGATTACTCCCGACTATAACAAAGCAAAGGAATTGTGCAGAAAAGCGGCAGAACAGGGACTACCAGAAGCAAAGCTGGCAATGGAAAACAAGTTCAACTCTAAAGACAAATAATCATGGCACTTATAAAATGTAACAACTGCGGAGGAATGGTCTCTGACAAAGCAACAGTATGTCCGCATTGTGGCAACGATCCACATAAGACAACAGATGATACTATTGTAAACAACACCAAAGACAACAATCCAAAACTGTCTGTTTGTCCATATTGCGGAGCAACAGTCTCAAAAAGAGCTACAACATGCCCTAAATGTGGTGGCACAATCACTTCTACGCCTTCACAACAACCAGCTCCAGTCACACCCAAGACAGACGCACAAACGACCACCTCAGAAGATTACGAACCTATTGAGGAGGAAGAAGCAAATGGCGGATTGAAAACAGCAGTAATCATACTTGCCATAATATTTGGAGTCTTTGCTATATATCTGGTTAGCGGAGGACGTTACTATAATGGCAAAACTTTGAGCTTTACTACAAATGCAGACACTACAGCGGTTGACACCACAGCAGATTTTGACGATGGTCTCGAAAGTGACTCATTCCCATATACTGAAGAAAATGTTACCGATACGGTTTATTCTGAGCCCGTATACGAGAGCGTAGAAGAAGTAAAAGAAGGCTTCAACACGAATTCGGATGTCAAGAACTTTGTCATTGGCAACAGCTATTATCATAATGGCGTAACTCTGAAAATTACTGAAAATGGTGTGTATGCAAACGACAACAAGATATCATCGTCAAGCCCGGTATTCAAAAGAGTTTCGCAATTCGTTGGTAAAGTCACAGCTCGTCCGTCTATTTCCATTTCAATAAAATGGGAAGGAAACAAGCTCGTTGACAACAACAGCGGCGATGTATATTATGAGAATTAATTAAATCTACAGATGATGAGATTTTTTATTATAATTGTATCTCTTCTATTCTCCTCACTCAGCCATGCACAGTCCATAGCCGACCTTGCAAAGAAAGCTGAGGAGGAGAAGTATCCGCTGCACATTTATGCGGACGTATATTCATTCCAGAACGGACTTGCAATAGCAAGCAAGTATACAGAAGATGGCGAATATAAATATGGTGTTGTAGACGAGGAGGGTGTGGTTTACATACCAGTAAACTATGACGAAATCAGCCTTTTCCAAGAGGGCAACAACTATCGTGATAATGTCTACAAATGTCAGAGAAACGGCAAGTTGGGTCTGGTAAACGCACAAGACATAACTCTACTGCAATGCAAATATAGCAGCATAAAGCACTCTGGCGAGTACGTGTATCTCGTAAAGAACGGGAAAAACGGATATGCTGAATTGAAAGGTACAGACGAAGTAAAATCACTCATCCCATGTATCTACGACAAGTTGGAGAGCTATTCAAAAGATGCTCCGATGCGTGCTACCTATAATGGAAAGGAAGGTATGATAGACGGCAACAACAAGATTATCATTCCTTTCGAATATTCCAACATAGGCAAATTCTATAATGTCGGCGCTTACAATATGGCTTGGGTTGAACAGGACGGCAAGTACGGAATATACAACATTGACGGTACTGTCATCCAGCCTTGGGACATAGAAAAGGCTTACGTCATGAACGAAAACAGCGGCACGAGTTATCTTACATTCGATGATTTTCCAGATCCATCCACTCCTTACATACACATCGTGGTGAACGGAATGACAGGCGTACTTAGCGGAAAGACATACAAGACTGTCATTCCTTGCAAGTACGGATACATCTCGCCAGTCATTAACGAAAGGGCTTTCTATAAAGCCAACAACAAGTGGGGCATTATGGACATACAGAATAATAGTATTCAGGATGCCATATACGACAAAATCAAGATAAACAACAATTGGCTGTCGGATGCCTTCACTACAGAGGGTATATTCCAAGACAACATGTATGTTTTTATCGGCGACAAGCAGGGAATGATAGATAAAAACGGCAAAGCATTCATTCCCGTAAAATACGATTCGCTTGGAGTGTTTTCCGAGAATATGATTGTGGCAAAGTGCGGCAACCTATACGGATATATAAACTCAAACGGAGAGGAATGCATTCCTCTCAAGTACAGTCATGCCGACGACTTCTCTGAAGGTCTTGCTGCTGTAAAGAACGAAAAAGGAAAGTATCTGTTTATTGACGCCTCCGGAGTCATGGTAATAAAGCCCCACGAGTACGACAGAGTTGGACATTTCCAGAACGGCACATGCAAAGTTTACCGTAAAAACAAAGTTTGGGAGATTGACCGCGAAGGCAAAAAGGTGAAAAAGGATAAAGACGAAGCTAAAAATGAGGAGAAAGCTGATAACAAACAAAACAAAAGTCAGTCATCAAGTAAAACATCCAGATCCTTAAGACATTATTATGAAGATGAAGATGAAGATGAAGATGAAGACGAAGATGAAGACAATAGTCCTCGCAAAAAGAAATCGAACATCTTAAAGGATATTTTTAAAATTGAGGTCAAAACCAATGACCGACCAAGCAGACAATATTCGCAACCTCCAATAAAAGTACGAGATGATAGAAACTCAGAAAATGGAACTTATAGAAGGACTATGAGATTTGGAAACCAACACAGAAGAAATAGATAATATTTGACAAGGGCAGTCTATAAAGATTGCCCTTGTTTTTTTGTGTTAGTAAAAAAACTGCCATATCTTCCAGCAGCACTGCAACTTTCACATTTAGAGTATAATAAAGGCTGGAAGATTTGCTTTAAAAAGCGAAATCTTACAGCCTATCTTCCAGTTATAATTTTATTCCCATTCGATTGTTGATGGTGGCTTAGACGAGATGTCGTAGCATACGCGGTTGACGCCACGCACCTTGTTGATGATCTCGTTAGACACCTTAGCCATGAAGTCGTAAGGCAGGTGAGCCCAGTCGGCTGTCATAGCGTCGGTAGAGGTAACGGCACGGAGAGCAACGGGGTGCTCGTATGTGCGCTCGTCGCCCATTACGCCTACTGAGCGTACGGTAGAGAGGAGCACTGTGCCTGCCTGCCAAATCTGGTCGTAGAGCGAAACCTCTATCTCGCCGTCGTGCATGTCGGCAGGAACGCCGGCAGCAAGTACGCGGCGTGCGTCATCGCCAGAGAGCTTTGTCTTGTACTCGCGCAGACCGCGGATATAGATGTCGTCGGCATCCTGGAGGATGCGTACCTTCTCGGGAGTGATGTCGCCAAGGATGCGCACAGCCAAGCCCGGTCCTGGGAACGGATGGCGTGTGATGAGGTGCTCGGGCATGCCCATTGAGCGACCTACGCGGCGAACCTCGTCCTTAAAGAGCCACTTGAGCGGCTCGCAGAGCTTGAGGTTCATCTCCTTAGGCAGACCACCTACGTTGTGGTGGCTCTTGATTACCTTGCCTGTGATGTTGAGCGACTCGATGCGGTCGGGGTAGATTGTGCCCTGAGCGAGCCACTTTGCGCCGGTCTGCTTCTTAGCCTCAGCGTTGAACACCTCAACGAAGTCGCGACCGATGATCTTGCGCTTCTGCTCGGGGTCTGTAACGCCTGCGAGGTCTGAGAAGAACTTCTCGCTTGCGTCTACGCCGATAACGTTAAGACCGAGGCACTTGTAGTCTTCCATTACGTCGCGGAACTCGTTCTTGCGGAGCATGCCGTGGTCGACGAAGATACATGTGAGGTTGCTGCCGATAGCCTTGTTGAGGAGTACGGCTGCTACGCTTGAGTCGACACCGCCCGAGAGTCCGAGGATCACCTTGTCGTCGCCGAGCTGCGCCTTGAGTTCAGCTACGGTTGTTTCTACGAACGAGTCGGCGCTCCAGTCCTGACGGCTTCCGCAGATGTCTACCACGAAGTTCTTCAGGAGCTGTGTGCCCTGCAGCGAGTGGAACACCTCTGGGTGGAACTGCACTGCCCATACCGGCTGCTTTGTAGAAGCGTAAGCTGCATACTTCACGTTGGCTGTAGAAGCGATGCACTTAAAGTCTTCTGGGATAGCGGTGATGGTGTCGCCGTGGCTCATCCATACCTGCGAGTTCTGCACGAAGCCTTTGAACAAAGGGTTCTCGGCGTCGAAGTGCTCGAGGTTGGCACGTCCGTACTCGCGAGAGTCGGCTGCCTCCACCTTTCCGCCGCCGGCGTAAGAGATGTACTGTGCGCCGTAGCAGATGCCAAGCACCGGGATGCGTCCTACGAACTGGCTAAGGTCTACCTTGAACGCCTCCTTGTCGTGAACCGAGAAGGGGCTTCCGCTGAGGATGACACCGATGACAGAGGGGTCGTCCTTCGGGAACTTGTTGTAGGGCATAATCTCGCAGAAGGTATCAAGCTCGCGCACACGGCGGCCGATGAGCTGCGTGGTCTGCGAACCGAAATCAAGAATTATTATCTTCTGTTGCATTACTTTGGTTGGTTTTATTGTTTGTATTCGATGTTTCTTTTTTCTTCTTTAGGCGGCGGTTAAGCCGAAGGTAGGCGGCGTTTAAGCCGAGGAAAGGCGGCGTTTAAGCCGAACTAAGCCTTGTGCATTCTCAAGCCCTCTCCGACGGGGAGGGTTGGGAGGGGCTCTTTTACTTTTACCAGGAACTCCTCTGCTTGCGCCAGCGTGTCGAGCTTGCCGATGTCCATCAGCAGGAGGTTGTCTTTTGCGAAGCCTTCGATGCGATGGGTGGCGCAGGTCTGCAGGTAGAAGTCGATGATGCTGAAGCGGTCGGGGAACTGCTGCATCAAAGGCAGCATACGGGGCGAGAGGGCGTGTATGCCGGCGAAAGCGTACATGCGACAAGCCTTAGGGTCGAGGTCGGGGTACGGACTCTTCACATCGCCCGTGGCAATGTTAGTCCAACCGACGAGGCGCATCGTGTCGTCGAAGAGCAGATAGCGCTGCGTCTTGCGCTCACTCACGAGGAGCAACGCGTCGGGAGCGTCAGCTGAAGTCGGAGTTGAAACGTTAGCCTTGAGCAGACCGCCGGCGCGCTGATAGAAGCGTCGCAGGTCTACGTTGCTCAGGATGTCCACGTTATGTATGAGTATCGGGGCGTCGGGAGCGAAGAGCTGCGCGGCATGCTTTATGCCACCGCCCGTCTCGAGCAGTCCGGCTGATTCGTCGGAGATGCGTATATCGAGCCCGAAGTTGTCGTTTTCTGTAAGATAGTCGATTATCTGCTGCGCAAAGTGGTGCACGTTGACAACAATGCGGTCAACGCCAGCCTCAGAGAGATTTTGTATTACGTGCTTTATGAGCGGCTCACCACCTACCCTCACCAACGCCTTTGGCATAGTGTCGGTGAGCGGTTTAAGGCGAGTGCCCATTCCTGCCGCGAAAATCATTGCTTGCATCATAGATGTCGTTATAAATATGTTGCCTACAAAATTACTCAAAATCCGCCAAACAGCAAAACGAATGTGCTATAAATTCTACAGAAGTGTCTGCTCTATGCCTTGCTCTCTGTGGCAGACGTGCACTTCTATTCCGAACTTCTCGTGCAGATGTTCTGCGAGATGCTGCGCCGAGTAGACGCTGCGATGCTGTCCGCCGGTGCAACCGAAGGAGAACATCAGGTCGGTGAAGCCGCGGTCGATGTATCGCTGCACGTGTGCGTCGGCAAGCTTATATACGCTGTCGAGGAAGGTGAGTATCTCGCCGTCGTCCTCGAGGAATCGTATCACGGGCTCGTCGAGTCCGGTGAGTTTCTTGTACGGTTCATAGCGTCCGGGGTTGTGCGTAGAGCGACAGTCGAACACGTATCCGCCGCCGTTGCCCGACTCGTCGGCTGGTATGCCCTTGCGGTAGGAGAAGCTGAAGACGCGCACGCGCAGCGGTCCCTTGCCATCGTACTTGGAGAACGTGGCTGGTCCGTCCTGCGGATGAGCCTCGTAGACGTTCTTGTCGGTGGTCTTGTAGCCGTCGGCGCGCGACACAGCCGGCTCCTCGATATGAGCGTAGCGCGGCATCTCGGTGAGTCGGCGCAGCATGTCCATCATGTAGGGATAGGGGAACACCTGCTCGCCCAGCTTCAGCAGCGCGCGCAGGTTGTCCATAGCCGGCGGAATGGAATCGAGGAAGTGCTTCTTGCGCTCGAAGTAGCCACGGAAGCCGTATGCGCCGAGCACCTGCAACGTGCGGAAGAGCACGAAGAGGCTCAGACGGTGGACGAAGTGGCGCAGCGACGGCACCTCGGTGTACTGCTTCAGCGCGTCGTAGTATTCGGCTACGAGTTCGCGGCGCAGCTTGTCGCTGTAGCGTGCCGACGCCTGCCAGAGGAACGAGGCGAGGTCGTAATAGAACGGACCGCGTCTGCCGCCCTGGAAGTCGATGAAATGCGGATTGCCCTCGGCGTCGAGCATCACGTTGCGCGCCTGGAAGTCGCGGTAGAGGAACGAGTCGATGTTCTCGGCGGTGAGGTCCTTGGCGAAGAGGCGGAAGTTAGCCTCGAGTTTCAGTTCGTGGAAGTCGAGACCCGAAGGCTTCAGGAAGCAATACTTGAAGTAGTTGAGGTCGAAGAGCACGCTGTCCTCGTCGAACTCGGGCTGCGGATAGCAGTTCTGCCAGTCGAGTCCGCGCGCTCCGCGTATCTGTATGTTCGGCAACTGACGTATGGTGGCTTTCAGCAGCTGCTTCTCGTGCTGGTTGTATCTGCCGCCTGCCTCGCGTCCGCCGCGTATGGCGTCGAAGAGCGAGGTTGAGCCGAGGTCGGTCTGTAGATAGCGCAGTCCGTCGGCGCTCTGTGCGAGTATGTGCGGCACGGGCAACTGGCGCTGCTCGAAGTGCTCGGCGAGATAGACGAAGGCGTGGTTCTCGTCGCGACTGGTGCCTACGACGCCGATGACGGTAGAGCCGTCCGCTGCCGTGAAGCGGTAATACTGGCGGTTGCTGCCCGCACCAGCGAGCTGCTCGGTGCTGACGGGTTCCGCCCCACTCCATTCTGTATATAGTTTAATGAGTTTCTCCATCTTCTTCCTTTTTCTTTTTTCCGTAATACTGCTCGTCCTTCTTCTTCACCCAAGCCGTGAGGTAGGCGTCGAGGGCGTAGAGCAGCAGAGCCACGCCGATGGTCATCGACCACGAGCGCGAGAGTATGTATGTTCCTGCTACGATGATGGCGCAGCAGACTATTATCTTCTTTTCCATTGTTGTTCGGTTGATGTTCTGGTTTTGGCGACATCGCAAGTTTTTAGAGTTCCAAACGATAGGCTACGCTGAACGTGAACACACGGTTCTTCGACGACTCGAAGCCGTCAATGTTCTGGAACTGTGTGAGTCCGATGTTGTAGCGCGCGTCGAGGATGACGTTAGAGAACTCGTAGCTCACTCCGACGGGAATAGCAAATGTCACTTTTGTGAGCGTTGAGTTCAGGTCATATTTCACGTGTTCGGGTTTCTCGTACTTCACGTCGTCTTTCGTCATCGTGTACTGCTGCTCGGTGTACTTCATCTTGCCAGAGAGCGGGAAACCTATCTGCACACCGGCTTTAACAGCAAAGCCCGTGCCGAGGTAGGCGTTGAGCATCAGGGGCACGTTGATGTAATGGAGCTGCGTGCTCCAGTCGCTGTAGCCCGTACCTTTATACACGCCTTCCGTAACCTGCACCTTGTAGCCGTCGTTGCCGTACTTGGCGCCTTGCTGCACATACTGCGCACCGATAGTGGCAGAGAGGTTGGGCATGAACTGCCAGTCGATGTCGACACCTGCCATCAGACCTGCCTTGTAGCGTGCCGAGTAAGTCATGTTGTCGCCGACTCCACCGGCTATATACATTTTGTCGCCGGACAGATTGGCGAGCGCCACGCCCACACGGGGCAGCACGGATACGGTGCCGACCTTCGGTTGCGCCATCGCTGGCAGCACGCCTGCGGCGAGTCCCAATATTATTGCTCTTTTCTTCATATGTTCTTGTTCGTTTACGTTTTCTTTTTCTGAATAATAAACGCCGAACAGCCGTTATTATTGTGTTCGGGCGCATGGTTTAACCAACTTGTTATCGGCCCAACCGCACATTAATTAGCCGTCAGTCTACCCGCACATTAATTTGCCGTCAGCCCACCACGAGCGAGAAACGCAGTCCTAACGCAGAGGCTATCTGCAGGAACGTAGACATCTGCATGTCGCTGTTGCCACGCTCTATGGTAGATATATACTCGCGCTTCTTGCCAATCTTGTCGGCAAGCTGCTGCTGCGTAAGCTTCTGGCGCTTGCGTTCTTCTTTCAGCAACTCAGCGTAATACCACGCCTTGGCACGCGCCTCGAAAGCATCGCGCGAAGGGGTGCCGGGTGCGCCGTATTCCTTTTCCAATATTTCATCTGCGGTGTGAAGTCGTGCCAACTTCTCTTCATTAATCTTTATCATAATCAATCCTCCAACTCTTTAATTATCCTATCTGCCTTACCTATCTCTTTTTTATAGTCTTTTGTGCTCTTTTTCAAGAATCCCGTTACAAACAACAAACGGGTACACTCAACAAAACTCTCTTTGTCAATAGTGAATATAACCGAGCGATACTCGTTTGAACCAAACGACACACGCGCCTCATAATAAGGAGTTCCGACAAGTTTCTTTACAAACTTCTCATTCACTACCTTCTGAGTTTCTATTATGTTCACTATATACGAATACTTCTCTCTCAATTTGGCATCGAGAGACCAGTAGTAATCCATGAATTCGTCAGTATATATGACTTTTCGTATCTTTTCTATTCCCATGCCGCAAATGTAATAAATTAATTCCATAAAAGCAAGCATTTGATACGAAAAAAGGTGTCCCATGACTTCACAGTCTTGGAACACCCGTCGTTGTATATATTTCGATACAAGAAATTAGTCTTTGTTGCTGCGCTTGCGGCTGAGATGATCGAGGATAATCTTGCGCATACGTATGCTCTTCGGAGTAACCTCCACGAGCTCGTCGCCCTTGATGTACTCGAGACACTCCTCAAGACTCATCACCACCTTCGGTATCACGCGCGCCTTCTCGTCAGAACCGCTGGCACGAACGTTGGTGAGCTGCTTTGCCTTCGTAACGTTGATGACGAGGTCGTTGTCGTGAACGTGCTCGCCTACCACCTGACCTGCGTACACTTCCTCACCCGGATCGATGAAGAACTTGCCGCGATCCTGCAGCTTGTCGATAGAGTAAGCATAGGCTGTGCCGGTCTCGAGCGCAATCATCGAACCGTTCATACGGCGTGTAATCTCGCCCTTGTACGGCTGGTACTCCTTGAAGCGGTGGGCCATGATAGCCTCGCCCTGGCTTGCTGTGAGCACGTTGGTGCGCAGACCGATGATGCCGCGCGACGGTATGTCGAACTCGATGTCGACACGGTCGCCGAGGGTCTGCATTGATGTCATCTCGCCCTTGCGGCGTGTCACCATATCAATCATTTTGCTCGAGAATTCCTCGGGCACGTTGATAGTAAGTTCCTCGATAGGCTCGCACTTCACACCGTCGATCTCCTTGTAGATTACCTGCGGCTGACCTACCTGAAGCTCGTAACCCTCGCGACGCATTGTCTCGATGAGCACAGAGAGGTGGAGCACACCGCGTCCGCTTACGATCCACTTGTCGGTTGAGTCCTCGAACGGACGAACGCGCAGCGCAAGGTTCTTCTCAAGCTCCTTCTGCAAGCGGTCGTTGATGTGGCGTGATGTAACGAACTTGCCTTCCTTACCGAAGAACGGCGAGTCGTTGATGGTGAAGAGCATACTCATGGTAGGCTCGTCGATAGCGATAGGAGGCAGCGGCTCGGGGGTCTCGAAGTCGCAGATGGTGTCGCCGATTTCGAAGCGCTCCAGACCTACGATGGCGCAGATGTCGCCAGAGTGAACCTCGTCTACCTTCTTCTGTCCCATACCCTCGAACACGTGTATTTCCTTGATGCGTGTCTTCTCCTGAGTGCCGTCGCGGTGAGAGATGGTTATGTTCATGCCTTCCTTGAGCGTACCGCGGTGAACGCGACCTACGGCGATACGACCGGTGTAGCTCGAGTAGTCGAGCGAGGTGATGAGCATCTGCGGCGTACCCTCAAGCACCTTCGGTGCGGGTATCACTTCTACGATCTTGTCGAGCAGATAGTCGATATTGTCTGTCGGGGCGTTGTAGTCCTCAGCCATCCAGCCGTTCTTTGCCGAACCGTAAACAACGGGAAAGTCGAGCTGGTCTTCGGTAGCGTTGAGTGAGAACATGAGGTCGAACACCATTTCATACACTTCCTCAGGGCGGCAGTTGGGCTTGTCAACCTTGTTCACAACAACGATCGGCTTCAGACCGATCTGAAGCGCCTTCTGCAGCACGAAGCGTGTCTGCGGCATAGGACCTTCGAATGCGTCAACAAGCAGAATACAACCGTCTGCCATGTTGAGCACGCGCTCTACCTCACCACCGAAATCGGAGTGACCCGGGGTGTCAATAATATTGATTTTTGTGCCTTTCCAGTTGATTGAAACGTTCTTGGAAAGGATAGTTATTCCTCGTTCGCGTTCCAGGTCGTTGGAGTCCAATACCTGGCCACTGTTATCCTGGCCGTCACGGAACAGCTTGCCCGCCAACATCATCTTGTCGACAAGCGTGGTCTTTCCATGGTCGACATGGGCGATAATCGCAATGTTTCTAATATCTTGCATTTTATATACCTTAAAAAACTTCTGCAAAGTTACTACTTTTTTTTCAGACAAGTAGTATAAATACAAAAAAAATCCCGCGTTCTCTTTGAGTACGCGGGACCTTGTTTCCTTTGTGCGGATTACTTACGGAGGCCGAGGGCCTTGATGATTGCACGGTAGCGATTGATGTCGCGGTCGTACAGATAGTTAAGCAATGCGCGGCGCTTTCCTACCAGCTGTGTCAAAGAACGTGCGGTAGTATAATCTTTACGGTTCTTCTTAAGATGTTCCGTCAAATGGGAAATACGGTATGAGAACAATGCTATCTGGCTCTCAGCTGAACCAGTATCAGTGTTAGACTTTCCGTACTGTCCAAAGATCTCTTGTTTTTTTGCCTGATCTAAATACATAGAACTTTAAAAATTAAATTGTTATTTGTGCAAAATGCGGGTGCAAAGGTACGACTTTTTATTGAAAGTCAGACCATTTGCACCCGCATTTAATCTATATCTTAACTATTTTTTGCAAATTACTTCACTACAACCTTCTTGCCGTTCTGGATGTAGAGACCCTTGTTGAGGTTCTGGAGGCTCTTGCCTACGTACTGTCCGTCTACGGTGTATACGCGGTTGTCTGCCTTTGCGCCTTCAACTGTTACGAGACCGATGCCTGCAGCAGGGTCGCCTACGTAAGCTGTGTTAGACACGTCAGACTCGCCGTTAGCGTAAACCACGATTACGTTGTACTTGTGGTTGCCTGCGCCGTAGCCGTTGTCGTTAGCATAGTTGTCATCGGTCCAGGTTGTGGTCTTGCTGTCGAGCTTCTTAACGAGGACGCCGTCGCGATAAACGTTGTAGCCCATTACACGCAAGCCGCCTGCACGGTATGTAACGTCGTCGACGCATACACGGTCGGGCTCGTAGTTGTAAGATGTCAGCGAACCTGTGCTGGTGTGTACGATAGCGAAGTACTTAGCACCCTCAGGAAGGTCGATGTTGTACTGTTTCCAGTCGTAAACAGCCTCGTAAGAGTCCTTGTTGATCTTGATGAACGAGTTGGGGTTGGTGTCGTCCTCAGAGTAGTAGAGGTCGAATGTCTCAGGACCTGAGTTAGGATACTGCTCGCCGCGGCTTACCTCGTCGCCAGGAGCGTTAACCCAGAACGAAACGGTCTGCTCCTCGCCCGAAAGCTCAGGAGTGATGAGCCAGTTGTTGGTAGGTGTGCCGGTGTCGATTGTGGTGCCGGTTGACATCATTGACTGCTCGCCTGAGTGAGGCGCGAAGATGTCTGCAAACATCTGCCAGTTGCTGCCTGTGATGCCGCTCACCTGCCACGGGTTGAAGACGATGTAAGCCTGTGCCTCGCCACGGTGTGGGTGCTGGATGCCGCCGAAGGTATATACAGTGCCCTTGTCGCCGTCGTAAAGTGTCCAGTCGCCTACGTTGCTGATAGACCACGGTGTGTATGTCTCGAAGTCGTCCTTAACAACAGCGCCGTCAACATTCATCGACGACCATGTGAGCACGCCCTTGGCTGAAGCAGCGAGGTCGCTGATTGCCGGAAGCGGCGACTTAACGATGCCTACTGTTGCCTCATCAGTCTTGTTGTTGTCCTGGAATGCGTCTGCAGCCCACTCTACTTCGCCGCTCACCTTGAAGCTCTTTGCGCCGAGTTTCGGTGTGAATGCGAACTCGTATGTAGCTTGTGCGTTCGGTTCGAGGTCTTCGCCATCTTCTGTCTCATACTTCTTGCCGTCTACATAGAGGTGTACCTTGTAGCCGCTTGCCTTTGCTGTGCCGAGGTTAGTAACCTTTACGTTCACTACAGCCACCTTGCCGTTCTGCACGTGTGCCGGAGCGTCGAGCTCAGCAGAGAGGTTGTTGTCGACAGCGTCGTAAATCTTGATATTATCAATTAAGAGGCTTGTAGCAAGTCCTTCTGCGTAGAAGTAAGGACGGATGTAGCCGTTCTCTACGCCTATGGTGTTCACCTTGGCGAGGTCGAGCGATACAGAGCGCCAGCCCATTGAACCGCTGAGCTTGCTGTAATCGATGATTCCTACTTCCTTCATCTCCTGACCGTTGCGGTTAACCTTTACGGTTATCTTGCCGTCGGTGCCAGGATATGCGTAGTACCAGAATACGAGCTGTGGGTTGCCAGCCTTAGAGATGTCTACCTTCGGACCCTGGATGCAAGCCAAAGTGCTGCCTGTTGACGGGTTGAACACAAGTGCGCCTGCGTCGTCGTCCTGGCTGTCCTCTGAAAGACCAAACTTGCCTGGGCAGTTGGCATCAATAATCCACGGACCCTTCTGAAGGCTCTTGTTAGCGAACGACTCGTAGTAAGGTATCGGGTGTGCCTGACCGATGACGAATGCCTCACGTCCTGCATCACTGACTACGGCTGTGTCTGATGTCGGGCTGTCTACATATGTGTAGATTGCATACTGCACAGCACCCTGAGCGCCGTCGTAGTTAACGTCGTTTACAACACACTTAGTAGTTGTAAGACCTTGCTCCACCGGCTTAAGATAACCGTAATAGAGTGTGTTCACACAGTATTCTGCAGTCTTCGGGTCGACGTATCCACCATGCATACCAACTTCCGAAACGGGGTCCCAAGAGATGGTTGCCTTGCCGTTGAGGTGGTCATAGATCTTGATGTTCTGCGGAGGAAGCGGACGGTCGTAACCAACATACACCTTCTTTACAACTTCGTCGCTACGCAAGTCGTTGGCTGTAGCTATTACGCTGTACGAATGCTCGCCGGTAACTACCTCGTCGTCCTGCCACTCTATCTTTGTGCCTACAGCAGGAGCGTCGAAGTTCTTCACCTGCACATAGTCACGATAGAGCTGAACGCGTGTAAGACCAGAGAGCTTATTGCCTGCATAGTCGGTAGACGGTGTTGTGAACGACACCTTAGCCGACACTGCTCCCTTAGCGCCAACCTCCACATTGAGGTCGTTTACAGCTGCCGGGCGCACAGCCAAGGCTGCCTGTGCAAGCACCTTCAACGGAAGGAGAAGAAGATAGGCGCGCTGGTTGCTGGTGCAATGGAATGCAACGCGATACTTGCCGGTTGTAGGAGCTACGAACTCGCCTTCAACTGGTGTAGCGCTACCGATGCCGTATGTAGCCGAAATGGTATAGTCGCCTACAACCTTGTATGTTGTGGGGTCGTCGCCTGTGCCGACAGCCACAGACAACAGCTGTGCACCGCCTGCAGCCTTGAAACCGCCGGTCTCAATCTTGTATGTCTTGCCTGCCTCGAATGCCAAGTACGGACTAACGAGCCAGTCGTCGGCATCCTGCTTCTGCGTAGTGCCTACATAACTGACGAAACTGCCGGGCACGTCGTCGCTGAATCCCCAAGTGATGCCGTCTTTGTTCTTGTCCTCAACGGTCCACTCATTGGTTGACAGCACGGTGCGGTCGTTCCAAAGACATGAATACGGGATGTCGTACGGTCCGCCAGTAGACGGAGTCTGCGCGTTTGTTGCCGACGGAACCAACGTTGTGGCTGCCAGCACCGCAGAGAAAAGTACTCTAAGTGTTTTTCTCATAATCATATTGTTTAAGTTATTTATCGTATCAATTAACTCTCTCTAATTATTATACATTATATTATATATAGGGGTGCGGTTGCAGCGCAATCTTCGCACCTTTTTATATATAGGGGTGCGGTTGCAGAGCAACTTGCGCACCCCTTTTTGTTTCTAATTACGAAATAGAAGTTAGGATTCTTACTTGTTCAGATATTTCTTACCGTTGCGTATTACGAGGCCCTTTGTGTCGTCAGCCACGCGCTGTCCGCTTACGTTGTATGTCTTGCCGTCGCGTGCCACGCTAACTGTCACGCCGTTGACACCTGCCTCTGCGTTGCCCTGCAGAACCTCGATAGGATATGTCGACTTGCAGGTCTTGCCCTGAACGTGGAGTTCGCACTTGCGTCCGCTTACGCCCTCAGGCAGCGGGTCGCATTCGAGCTTGAGCACTGTGATGTCGTATTCAGCCCATGTCTTTGTGTCGGGAGTGATAGACTTAACCCAGTCGGCATCGCAAGTAACCTTGTAGTTGGGGTCGTTGTTATCGTCGAACCAGCTGTCGTTTGTCTTGATAGCCGGACCTGCGAATACCAATTCGCCAGGAATGAGGGTCTTGCCGCTTGTGCCGTCGTCGCTCATCTTCACAACGCCGTAGTTCTCTACACGTCCGTTGGTTACGTAGTACATCGGGTTGCAGTAGTCGTACTTAGCAGAGAACGACACCTTGAGTGCAACGTCCTTGTAGAGGCTGAAGAAAGCCGGACTGCCGTCCTTGCTCCAGATGCCTACAGCCGAGTCGAAGTTGTCGAAATAGTAAGGCAACTCGCTGATCTCGAAGCCGCAGTCGATGCCTTCCTTGTCGAGTCCGTCGATAACTACATAGAACGGCTCGTCGATTGTGAAGCGCTCTGCCTTGCCGTCAGCGTTCTTCTTGGTGAACACGAGTGTGAAGGCGTTGTAGCTTGTGTTATCGTCGTACGGAACGCTGCCTACGTCGATAGTCTCAGGCTCGGTAGCTGTGAGTTCGTAGAGAATCTTGTCGCCAGGAATGCGTTTGCCGTCCTGCTCTATCACGTTGTGAATCTGCATACGCAGCGACTTGCCCTTCGCGATAGGATAGTAGCCCTTAGAGATAACCGGAATGAAGATATCTTCTACGACCAGCGGAGCCATCGGTTTGTCGAAATACTGATAAACGCCGGTGGCGGTGTATTTAGCTCCGTCCTGTGTGAACGTACCCGAGCCATATACGTACTCGTTGTCCATGCCACCAAAGAACACTTCGCTCACCTGGTCCATAGTGTATGAAAGCGGAGTCACGCGGCGGTTAGCTTGGTCGATGCCAGAATATACGCGCGGATAATAGTACATCAAAGCCAACGATTCGTGCTTGCCAGGGTCGCCAGGATTGCCGAAGTAAGGATTCTCCGAAGCAAGCAGGAACGAGTCGGTCCCGCAAACAAGTGTCGGGAGAGCATCGCGACCGTCAAACAAGCTCTTCATCGTGAAGTCGCCGTTTGCGTCAATATTATAATAATAATCTGTTTTGCTTGAGCAATCGTTAACTGTTACTTCGCCGTAATAGTCGAATGTGTTCTGATGCCAAACATAGGCATCTGTGCCCTGCTTCTTGAACTTTACGTCGTAAGCACCCGGAACATACATATACACAGTTCCCCAAATCTGACCTTTCTTGTCAGAAGCCTGGAACATGGCGCCTTCCGGACGAAGATAATAGTTGCTTTTCTTCTCAGCACGCAACTTTGAAGGCTGAGCCTGTGCGTTAAGTGTTGGCACGAGGTGTTTGCCGAACTGGCGTGCGCTGAACGGAACGCCTTCAACAAACGGCTGTGCATTGGCAGCTGTTGTTGCCATAACAAGAGCCGCAGTCAAAAGTAAAGATTTCTTCATAATTATGTTTGTATGATTATTAATTGATTGCTACTAATATTTTGCAAATATACTTATAATCATGTTTTTCGCCAAACAAAAGTTATCTTTTTTTAAAATTTTCTTTATCGATGATAGTTAGCAGTTTATATAACAAAATATTGTCATGCTTAAAAAAAACAAAGAGTGTCTAAACTCTTACCTCCTACAGGCAGACACAATCTGAGCGGCGGCGTTCGCAATCCGATCGGGCGGCGGACGCAATCTGATCGGACGGCGTTCGCAATCCGATTGGACGGCGAACGCAATCTGATCGGGCGGCGTTCGGTATACGATGACAAAACGCAACAAACGGAGCAAAAAAAATAGAGGGCGTGTCAAAACTACAGTATTGCGATAAAAAGCTAACTGTAGTTTTGACACGCCCTCTATATTATAAGATCTCTCTCAACGGCACCATAACGAAGTCGCGCTCCTGCATGTGCGGATGCGGCAGCGTAAGGTCTGGCGTAGAGATATTCAGGTCGTCGTACATGAGGATGTCGATGTCGATGGGGCGGTCGTGATAATGTCCGTCTACCGACTTCTGCGTTCTGCCCAGTTCGCGCTCAATCTGCTTTGTCGCTTCGAGCAGTTCTGCGGGCTGCAAGGCAGTGAGCAGGCGCACGCACATGTTCAAGAATCGGTTTGCCGACTCAAATCCCCAAGGCTCAGTCTCGATGAACGACGACTGGCGGTCTACCGTTCCTGCGCGTTCGTTGAGCAACTCTATGGCGCTGCGCATCGTAGCCTCGCGGTCGCCGAGATTGGAGCCGAGCGAAAGATACACCTTGTGCATAAGTGCGGCTTAGTCGTTAACGATGAGCAGGGCGTCGCCGTACGAACCGAACTTGAAGCCGTGCTTAACGGCGAGGTTGTAAGCCTCCATTACGAGGTCGTAGCCGCCGAAAGCGCAAGTCTCCATGAGGAGTGTTGAGTACGGATGGTAGAAGTTAGAGATCATCGAGTCGGCGAGCCCGAAGTCGTACGGTGGGAAGATGAACTTGTTAGTCCAGCCGTCGTATTCCTTCAGCATACCGTCGGTGCCGACAGCGGTCTCTGTAGCCTTAACGACGCTTGTGCCAACGGCGCACACACGGTGACCGGCACGCTTCGTGTCGTTGACGAGCTTGCAGCAGTCGGCGTCCACACGCATCTGCTCCGAGTCCATCTTATGCTTTGTAAGGTCCTCCACTTCGATGTCGTGGAAGTTGCCCAAACCGCAGTGAAGCGTGATATAGGCGAAGTTGATGCCGCGAATCTCCATGCGCTTCATCAGCTCGCGCGAGAAGTGCAAGCCGGTAGCCGGAGCCGTAACGGCGCCTTCGTGCTTGGCGAAGATGCACTGGAAATCGTCGAAGTCGTCCTCTGTGCTGCGCTTGTCGGGGCGGCGGTCGAGGATGTAGCGTGGCAGCGGAGCCTCGCCGAGAGCGTAAAGCTCGCGCTTGAACTCGTCGTGCGGACAGTCGTAGAGGAAGCGGAGCGTGCGTCCGCGACTGGTTGTATTGTCGATAACCTCAGCCACCATAGTGCCCGAGTCGTCGAAGAACAGCTTGTTGCCGATACGTATCTTGCGTGCTGGCTCTACGAGCACGTCCCAGAGACGCATCTCCTCGTTGAGTTCGCGCAGCAGGAACACCTCAATCTTCGCATCGGTCTTCTCCTTTGTGCCGTAGAGGCGCGCCGGGAATACCTTTGTGTCGTTGAAGATGAACGTGTCGTGCTCGTCGAAGTAGTCGAGCACGTTGCGGAAGTCGAGATACTCGCCCTCGATGGGGTTGCCGTCGGCGTCTTTCTTGTACATTTCGATGGTCTGCGACTTCTTGTGCAGCACCATCAGGCGACACTCGTCGCGACGCGTGATGCGGAATGTCTCCTTCTCGCCGTTGTCGTTTTCGAACTCGTGATAAATGCTATGCGGATAAAGAGCGATGAGCTCTTCTGGTAACTTAAACTTGAACTGTGATAACTTCATAGTAGTTTTTATTTATTCATCTTCACTGGTTTCTATTGTCTGATTGGCGAGCCACTCCTCGAACTTGTCGAGCTCGATGCAGTTCTCCACGCGCTGATCGCCAGAGCGTGTGCGGCAGAGAGCCGTGAGATAGCCGCCGGAGTTGAGCGCACGACCGATGTCGCGTGCCAAGGCGCGGATGTATGTGCCCTTTCCGCACGCCACACGTATCGACATCTGCATCGTTTCGGGGTCGAACGCCGTAAGCTCTATCTCATCGATGTGTATCTGCTTCGGCTTCAGCTCCACGTCCTGACCCTTTCGGCGCAGGTCGTAGGAGCGCTGTCCGCCCACCTTGCACGCCGAGAATGTCGGCGGAACCTGCTCTATGTCGCCCACGAACTGCTTCAGAACCTCTTCTATGCGTTCGCGTGTGATGCCGTCTGTAGGATAGGTGGCGTTCACGGGATGCTCCATGTCGTAGCTGGGCGTGGTGGCGCCGAGCTGAATGGTGGCTGTGTACTCCTTGCCGTGCATCTGAAACTCCTCAATGCGCTTCGTGAACTTGCCGGTGCAGAGCACGAGCACGCCCGAAGCGAGCGGGTCGAGGGTTCCGGCATGGCCTATCTTTATCTTCTTCACCCCGAGGCGTACGCAGATGCGCTTTCGCACTATTGCCAAGGCACAGAAGCTGGTCATGCCAAGGGGTTTGTTTATGGCGATGACTTCGCCTTTGGTGAAATTCATTACTTGTTGTTGATTTTTATAGTAAAGAGCAAACGATGGTCACGACACCTGCAATGGCGCAATATACGCCGAACCAAACGAGTTTGCCGCGCTTCACGATGTTGATCATCCACTTGCAGGCGATGCATCCGCTGACGAATGCTGCCACGAAGCCAACAACGAGGGGCAGTGTGTCAATATTGCCGAACGCTTCTTCGCCTTTAGCTGCCTTCAAAACGTCGAGCAACGCCTCGCCGAGTATGGGCGGAATGACCATAAGGAATGAGAACTGGGCGAGATTCTCCTTCTTGTTGCCAAGCAGCAAGCCGGTAGCAATGGTAGAACCTGAGCGCGAGAGTCCGGGCAGCACGGCTGCAGCCTGGGCAAGACCGATGATGAAGGCGTCCTTCATAGAGATATGCTCGCGCTGACGCGGCTTGGCGAAATAGGAGAATGTGAGCAGCAAGGCTGTGAGAAGCAGACAGCAGCCCACGATGAGCAGACCCGAACCGAAGATTTCCTCGACATAGTCCTTGAAGAACACACCGACGATGCCTACTGGTACCATCGAAACGACGATATTGAGGAAGTATTTTGTCTCGGCGTTCATCTCGAACTTGAAGAGTCCTTTCAGAATCCAGTCGATTTCTTTCCACAGTATGACGAGGGTGCTGAGCACGGTAGCTACGTGCACCATTACGGTGAACGCAAGGTTGTCCTCGCCCTGCACACCGAAGAGTGCCGAGCCGATTGCGAGGTGGCCGCTGCTACTAACGGGCAAGTATTCTGTGAGTCCCTGGATAATGCCAAGGACCAATGCTTGTAACCAATCCATTTGTTAAATTATTAATTTTTAATTATTAATTATTAATTCGAGGGTGATTTCAGGGGGGGTATCAGGGGGTGCAGTTGTCTCTCAGGGGGTGCAGTTGTCTCAACTGCACCAACCTATTTGAAGGCACAAGAGGATGCACCTGCCGCTTGGTTGGTGCAGTTGAGACAACTGCACCCCCTGAAGGGATTATTCGTCCTTCGGCTTTTTGATTATGGCATATATAATCGAGATGAAGCCGAGGAAGCACACTACGGGTGCCACCTTAATGCGGCGCACGCTGAAGATATCGTTGTCGAAAACGGTCTCGTCGCTTCCGCCACCGCTCATAAGTATAAAACCAAGGATTACAACCAGCATTCCGACAGCCATCAGAATGAAGTTGATCTTACCGAATGCGTAATTTCTTTTATCCACTTTGTTTATATTTTAAGTTGAATGAATATATTCTATTAATCACCACATCACCATCACACCATCTCAACATTATATCTTATACAAATCGCCTGCCTTCATGCGCAGGAACTTGTTAACCGATATTATCGAGCAGATAGCCGTGATGAAGATACCGAATACAACCACTGTACCGGCAGTTATGGCGAGCACCTGCCACGTGATGAGGTCGAGAACGTCGGGCTCGTACATGAACAGAGCGTAGACAGCACCGCCAAGCACGCAGCACGCTATGAGCGCAGCGAGCAGACCGAGCAACACGTAGTGGCGCACGAACGGCGCACGGATGAAGCCCCACGACGCGCCCACGAGTTTCATAGTGTGAATGGAGAAGCGGCGGGCGTAGATGCTCAGACGCACGGTGTTGTTGATAAGCGAGAACGACACGATGGTGAGCAGCACGGCGAGCGCCAGCAGCACCAGGCTTATCTTGGCGATGTTCTCGTTCACGCTGTCGATGAGGTCCTTCTGATACTTCACCTCGCTCACCTTAGGGTAGGCTTTCAGCTCCTTAGAGATGAACTGCAGCGAGTCGCTGTTGGCGTAGTCAGACTTCAGCGTTATCTCGATAGACGAGAGGAACGGGTTCACTTCGGCGAACTCGCGAGGGTCGGTGCCCAACGCCTTGATGCCTTCGCGCAGCGCTTGCTCCTTGCTGATGTACTGCAACGAACAGATGTACGGGCGCGCCTGCAGCTTGTTGCAGAACTGGTGAGCCTCGCCTGTCGTCATATCGTCCTGCAGCATCATCGTCACCACGATGTTCTGCTTCACATAGGCAGAAAGATTGCGGGCGGTGCACACTGAGAACACCACCAAACCTAACAGGATAAGCACCATTGCGGTGCTAATGCACAACGTTACGGCCTGCAATCCGTGACGACTGCGGGTCTTCTTGTTTTTCTTTCTCATTCCGAAAAGGCTATATTATACCAAATTTCTTGCAAAATAACAAAAAAATATCGGTTAAAAAGAGGGATTAACGTCAATTAACACCATACGTATGCCTTTAATAAAACAAACTATCTACCTTTGGATAACTATAAAAGCACACATAATGGCAACAATTCTCTATCCTTCGCCGATAGTCGGACCGATACACAGTCGGCGACTTGGCATTTCGCTCGGCGTGAACGTCAACCCGAGCGACGGAAAGATATGCACGTTCGACTGCATCTACTGCGAGGTGGGCTACAACCGCTTGCGCCGTCCTACTCTGCCGCAACCTTCGCGCGAACTTATCGCCGAGCGGCTCGAGCAAAAGCTGAAGGAGATGCGCGCGGCGCACTCGAAGCTCGACGTCATCACCTTCTCGGGCAACGGCGAACCGACAGCGCATCCCGACTTCCTGCCTATCATCGAGGACACAATACGTCTGCGCGACGCCTACTATCCCGAGGCGCGCGTGTCGGTGCTCACCAATTCTACGCTGGCGCACCGCGCCGACGTGCATCGCGCGCTGATGCTCGTCGACAACAACATCATGAAGCTCGACACGGTCTGCGCTGAATATATTAATAAGGTGGACCGCCCCGTGCAACCGTCGTACAACGTCGAGAACATCATCAAAGAGATGGAATCGTTCGACGGACACTGCATCGTGCAGACTATGTTCATGCACGGCACCGACGACGCCGGCGCGAGTGTTGACAACGTTTCGGAGGCGTTCGTGGAGCCTTGGCTCGCCGCCGTTCGACGCATCAAGCCCAGCAGCGTGATGATATACACTATCGACCGCGAGACGCCTTGCCCCACTCTTCACAAGGCTACGCACGCAGAGCTTGATGAAATTCGCGACAGAGTGATTGCCGCAGGCTTCTCTTGCACCGTCGGTTACTGAACACCTCAACAACTCAACACCTCAACACCACAACATCACAACATCAAATCTCAACACCTCAACACCTCAACACCTCAACATCAAATCTCAACACCTCAACATCTCAACACCTCAACACCTCAACACAAAAAAATAGCGGCAAGGTTGACGTCACGTCGACCTTGCCGCTTTCATTGAAATAACAACACTAATATATAAAAGGTATGAAATATATGTGTTTTGATGTTTCAGTTGTTCAGAACCAGCCGAAGCCACATAGGGCTTACAGCTTGCTGATGATGCCGAGCTTAGTGCTCTCAAGGAACTTCACGATAGCCGTAATCTCCTTGCCTGCCGGCACCTGCTCCTTAATCTGATTGATTGCGTCGAACACGCTTGTCTGTCCGTGGAACACGAGGCGATAAGCGTTTGCGATATGGCCAATCACCTTCTCGGTTGTGCCCGACGACTTCAGCAGCGTCTCGTTAACGCCAGCATAGCGCACGGGATTGTCCGTAGCCACGATGAACGGAGGCACATCCTTCGAGATACGCACACCGCCAGTCACCATCGACGCACCACCGATGCGCACGTTCGAGTTGACGATGACGCCAGAAGAGAAGATTGCAGCGCTGTGAACCTCACAGTCGCCAGCCACCTTCGTACCATAACCGAACGTTATGTAGTCGTCAACCTTCGTGTCGTGCGAGATATGCACGCCCTCCATGAAGAAGTTGCGGTTGCCGATGCGTGTCTCGCCGTTGGTAAATGTAGCGCGGTTAACAACCACATTCTCACGGAAGATGTTCTCGTCGCCGATGACGAGACGTGTAGCCTCACCCTTATGGTTGAAGTCCTGCGGCTCAGCGCCGAGCACCGTGTTCTGATAAACCTTATTGCCACGGCCCATTGTTGTGCCGCGCATGATGCTCACGTAAGGATAGATTACGCAGTCGTCGCCGATAACCACGTCGTCCTCGATGTATGCGAACGGATAGATCGTAACGTTCTTGCCAATCTTCGCACCCGGAGCTATATATGCTTTTTCACTAATCATAATTTTGAGTTTTGAGTTTTAATATCTTCCTCCGCCGAGTGCATAGTAGAGGTTAACCACAGCCTGCATCTTGTAGAAGTCGTCCTGCACCTTCGAGAGTTCTGCGTTGAGCAGACTCTGCTGTGCGGTGATTATCTCAAGATATGTAGCCGATCCGTCGTTGAAGAGCATCTTGTTGTACTCGACGTTCTTCTTCAGACTCTCCACCTGCTTAGCCTCCAGCGCGCTCTTCTCTGCCGAAGAGTTGTAGAGCACGAGGGCGTTGCTCACCTCAGAGCCTGCTGAGAGCACAGCGTTCTGCCATGTGTTGAAAGCCTGCTCCTGCTTTGACTTAGCCATCTTCAAGCCAGCCACAAGCTGACCGTGAGCGAAGATAGGCTGAACGAGCGAGCCGACAGCCGAGAGCAACCACTTGCCCGGGTTGGTGATACCCATACCGCCAGAGTTGGTGAAGGCGCCAGTGCCCGAGATGGTGATGTTCGGATAGAACTTAGAGCGTGCTGTGTTCACGTCGTAGAAGCACTGTGCGAGCGACATCTCTGCATAGTGAACGTCTGGACGGTTGGCGAGCAACTGCAAGCCGATGCCTGTAGAGAACTCCGACGGCAACTGCTGTCCTTCGAACGTTCCGCGTGCGATGGTCTGCGCCTGCTGACCGAGCAGCAGCGAGAGCGAGTTCTCCGTCTCGCGAATCTGACGCTTCAGTTCCGTTGCCTGAGCCTTAACCGAATACATGTTAGCCTCAGCACTCTGCACGCTTGTCTCCTTCACGCGGCCAAGCTCCTTCTGAATCTTCATTATGTTCCATGTCTCCTCAGTGAGCTTCGACATATCGTCTACCACCTGCAGCTGCTTGTCGAGCATGAGCAGCGTGTAGTACAAGTTGGCGATGTTAGAGATAACCTTTGTCTGCACTACGAGCTGATAGTCTTTCGTAGCGAGCAGCGCCATCTGTGCCGAACGCTTCTGGTTGAGAAGGTTGCCGAAGAGGTCTACGCTCCACGATGCGGTGATAGGCAGCGTGTAGGTCTTCGTAGCGGGGTTGCCGTCCCAAGAAGCGATAGTGCCCTGCGGCGAGAATGTGAAGCCCGGCACGAAAGCGAGCTTAGCCACAATGAGCTGGTCCTCAACCATCTTCACGTTGAGAGCGGCGTTGAGCAGGTTGGTGTTGCTCTTCAAGCCCTGCTCGATGAGCGACTGCAGCTGCGGGTCGGTGAACACCGTGCGCCAGGCGAGGTTGCCGAAGCTTGTGGTGTCGGTGACAGCGAGTGTGTCGGTGCTGCTCTGCACGTCGCGTACGAGTCCCGTGGTATTCACCTCGGGACGCTCGTACTTATTGTATATTCCGCAGCTGGTCATCAGCAATGCGCCAGCGGCGAGAAGCATTATTTTTTTCATGTTCATCTGTCTTATTTTGAAGTCTTTTCAATCTGCTCATGCAGTGCACCTGCCACGTACGGGTTGGTGTACTGGCGAATCTCGGTGTCTACATCAGCTCTGTCGTTCTCGAACTCGATAGGCTTGATCTTCTCCTGCAAGGTCTGGAAGATGTAGAACAGTGCCGGCACTACCATAATCTGGCAGAGCATACCGATAAGCATACCGCCTACGGCTGCAGCGCCGAGTGTCATGTTGCCGTTGTAGCCTACACCCCAAGGCATGAGCAGCGGGAGCAAACCGATAATCATAGCCAGAGAGGTCATAAGGATAGGACGCAGACGGGCTGCAGCGCCGAGCACTGCCGACCAAGACACAGCCATACCAGTCTGACGGCGTTCGAGGGCGAACTGCACGATAAGGATGGCGTTCTTAGCGAGAAGACCCATAAGCATGATGAGCGCAATCTGCATGTAGATGTCGTTGTTCTTGCCAAACATGTTGGTGAAGAGGAAGGCTCCTGCCAGACCGAACGGGATGGAAAGGATTACGGACAGCGGCAGAATGTACGACTCGTACTGTGCCGAGAGAATGAGGTATACGAAGGTCAAGCAGAGCACGAACACGATAGCAGTAGAGTTTGACGACTCCTGCTCGGTACGTGTCAAGCCCGAGAACTCGTATGTGTAGCCTGCCGGAAGCGATGTCTTCGCAACCTCAGCCATAGCGTTGATAGCGTCGCCCGTAGAGTAGCCCTCTGCAGCCGAAGCGTTCACGTTGATTGAGGTGAAGAGGTTGAAACGGTCGATCTCCTGCGGACCGTATACACGGCTCAGGTTCACGTACTCCTTGATAGGAGCCATCTCGCCAGCAGAAGTGCGCACGTAGATATTGTCCAGACTCTTCAGGTCTGCACGATCCTGCGGTGCCGACTGGATGTATACACGGTAGAGCTTACCGTAAGCGTTGAAGTTAGACGCATACATACCGCCGTAGTAGCCCTGCATTGTGGTGAGCACTGTAGACGGGTCGATGCCGCTCTGCTTACACTTAGCCACGTCAACATCAATCTTGTACTGCGGATACTTGGTGTTGTACGATGTCATGGCGTTCGAGATCTCCGGACGCTTGTTAAGCTCTGCGATGTAGTTCTTCGTGATGTCGTAGAACTTGTTAACGTCGCCACCCGTGCGGTCCTGCATTGAGAAGGTCATACCGTTGGTTTCAGAGAAGCCCTGCACCATAGGCGGCTGGAATGCGAGAATCTGCGCACCCTTGATGGCTGCGGTCTGCTTGTATATCATACCGAGCACCATAGTAGAACCGAGGTTGTGTACGCCGATGTACTTCAGCGGACCTTCTTCCTTCTGGCGCTCCTCAAAGCTCTTCAGCTTGACAATGAATGTACCCTGGTTAGAGCCCTGACCAGCGATGAAGTTGTAGCCCGTGATACGCATACGGCTGGCGATAGCCGGGTTGGTAGCGAGCATGCGGTCTACCTGGTCCATCACCTCGTTGGTCTTCTTCATAGAGGTTCCCGGAGGTGTTGACACTGTACAGAACACTGTGCCGGTATCCTCGTCAGGAACGAGGCCTGTCTTTGTTGTACCCATGAGCACTACCATTGCAGCGATAGCCACTACGACTGTAGCGATAGCGATAACGGGGCGCTCTACGAGGCGGCGCACACCCTTTGTATACTTCTCCTGCACCTTGCCGTATGCGGCGTTGAACGATGCGTGGAAGCGGTCTACCATCGACATCTTGCGCTCCTTGCCTTCTTCGTCCTTCGGCTTCAGCAAGATGGCGCAGAGAGCCGGTGAAAGTGTCAAGGCGTTAAGTGCCGAGATGATGATAGAGATAGCCATAGTGATACCGAACTCGCGGTAGAACGCACCTGACGTACCACCCATGAACGACACGGGGATGAACACCGACGCCATAACGAGGGTGATTGAGATGATGGCGCCCGAGATTTCGTTCATGGCGTCGATAGATGCGAGCTTAGCCGACTTGTAGCCGAGGTCGAGCTTGGCATGCACAGCCTCGACAACCACGATGGCGTCATCGACCACGATGGCGATGGCAAGCACGAGTGCGGCAAGCGTAAGCAGGTTGAGCGAGAAGCCGAACGCGTAGAGGAAGAAGAATGTACCGATGAGCGATACGGGCACCGCAATCAACGGGATGAGCGTAGAGCGTGTGTCCTGAAGGAAGATGTACACCACGATGAACACGAGGATGAACGCCTCGCAGAGGGTCTTGATAAGGTCCTCGATTGAGGCGAAGAGGAACTCCGTAACGTCCTGCATGATGTCGAAGTGGATGCCCGGCGGCATTGATGCCTCCTGATCCTTGAGGAGCTTCTTGATGTTTGTGGCAATCTCTGTAGCGTTAGAGCCTGCGGTCTGCGTAACCATCATTGTTACTGACGGTTTGCCGTTGTTCTTCGACTCTACGGTGTATGACAGCGCGCCCATCTCTACGCGGGCTACGTCCTTCACGCGGATAGTCTGTCCGTCCTGTGTCGACTTGATGATCATTTCGCCGAACTCCTCCGGTGTCTGCAGACGTCCTCTATAGCGGAATGTGTACTGGTACTGGTTGTCCGACTGCTCGCCTACCGAACCCGGCGCAGCCTCGATGTTCTGCTGTGCGAGAACGCCGGTGAGGTCTGTCGGAATCAAGCCGTAGCTCTTCATCTTCACCGGGTCGATCCAGAGGCGCATGGTGTAGTCTTTCTGCGAGAAGCACTGGCACTCGCCCACACCGTTCACACGCTTGATGGCTGGAACGACGTTGATGTTGGCATAGTTGGTGAGGAACTCGTCGTCGTAGCGGTCGTCGTCGGCTGTAAGACCGAAGAGGATAACGGTAGATGACTGGCGTTTCATGACCGTCACACCTGCCTTTGTTACCTCGGCTGGCAGCAACGCAGAAGCCTGCGATACGCGGTTCTGCACGTTCACCTGGCACATGTCAGGGTCCATGCCCTGCTTGAAGAATACGGTGATAGAAGCCGAACCGTCGTTGGTGGCAGAAGATGTCATGTAGGTCATGCCCTCCACACCGTTGATCGACTCCTCAAGCGGCGCGATCACAGAATTGAGCACGGTCTGTGAGTTGGCACCGGTATAGGCTGCACGCACCATGATGGTAGGCGGCGCCATGTTCGGGTACTGCTCGATAGGCAGCGACACCAAACCTAACACACCCAGGATGACAACCACGATTGAAATCACGGTCGAGAGCACCGGGCGCAGGATAAATCTATCTAATTTCATATTACTTTCTTATCTACCAAAAAATTATTTTCCGAATGCCTTCTTCAGCTTGCCAAGGTCGCCCTGAGCCTCGCCGAGCTGCTCTGTCTTCTTCAGCTTCTCAGCGTACTGAGCCTCTGTGAGCGGCTTGATGTCCATGCCGTCCTGGAGCGAAGAAACGCCGTTCACAACGAAGCGGTCGCCTACGCTAAGACCAGAAGTGATGATGTAGTTCTTGCCGTCGTTCTGCGGGTTGACAGTAACCGGTGTGTACTTCACCTTGTTGTCCTTGCCTACAACATATACAAAGTACTTGTCCTGCACCTGAACCACAGCGTCCTGCGGGATGATAACAGCCGAAGAAGCTACGTGAGGCACTACGATAGAGCCTGAAGCACCGCTCTTGAGCACGTGGTCGGGGTTGGGGAAGTCGGCACGCATAGAGACAGTACCGGTGGTCGGGTCGATGACACCGCTCACGGCAGCCACCTTGCCCGGATGCTCGTAGATAGAGCCGTCAGCGAGCTGCAGCTTCACAGCCGGATAGCTCTCTACGGCAGCGTGTACGCCACCCCGTGTCTTGCTCATCTCCAGAAGGTCTTTCTCTGTCATAGAGAAGTAAACCTGCATTGTAGAGTTGTTAGACACGGTTGTGAGGGGCTGTTGCGACGAAGCGCTTACGAGAGCACCTACGCGGTAAGGCAGGTCGCCTACAACGCCGTTAGCCGGAGAAGTAACGAAGCAGAAGTTGAGGTTCTGCTTAGCCGATACGTATGCTGCCCTTGCCTGAGCGAGCTGGGCGGCAGCGCTCTCCATTGCGTTCTTTGTCGACTGCAGCTCGTAAGAACCGATTACGTTGTTCTTGAAGAGTTTCTGCGAGTTGTTGTATGTAAGAGTTGCAGTGTTGAGCTGTGCCTTTGCAGCGTTCACAGATGCCTTTGCCTGACGAACGGCAGCGGCGTATGTAACGTTGTCGATGACAAACAGCAACTGACCTGCCTTAACCGACTGACCTTCCTTCACGCAAAGCTTTGTGATGAAGCCAGACACTTTCGGGCGAATCTCCACGTCCTGAACACCCTTGATAGATGCCGGATAGGTGGTCTGCAAGTTTGCGTCCTGACCCTGAACTGTGCGTACAGCGTATTCGTTGTCGCCGAAGTTAGGCTTTCCGCCACTCTTTCCGCCGCCACATGAGGCGAGCACTGCAGCCAAGGCTGCAACCAATAAAATCTTTGTTTTCTTCATACCTATTTTTAATAAATATTTTTTACCTTTCTATATTTCTACCTTATTTATAATATATACTTTACTATTTGCTTAGTGACTGTAGGAGTGCTGTTAGCAGGGGGTGCAGTTGTCTCAACTGCACCAACCAATCTTAAGTGCAGCAACCTGTTTCAACTGCTCGAACAAACTGAACACCTCTGTCGTTTTTGCTTTGTTGGTGCAGTTGAGACAACTGCACCCCCTTAGAGTGCCCCCTTAGAATGCTCCTAAGGCTGCATATACAGAAAACTAAACCGCTTGTTTAAGTTTTCTGCATGCAAAGTTACTAAATATGTAAATAAGTTGTAACCATTACATACATACATTTAACAACTTTTATTTCTCATTACGCGTTATTCAATATATTAGTATCGATTTTGACCAATGCAGAAGTGCATTTTCATAAATTATAGTGATATTTTATCAACACAAAAGTGGCACTTTGCCAATGCGAAAGTGCCACTTTATCAATGTGTAGGTTGCGTATCAGTCACCGATCGCGGACGCGAACGATGCGGATTGCGAACGCGAACGATGCGGACCGCGAACGCGAACGGTGCGGACCGCGGACACGAACGGTGAGAGAACTACTGAGTGAGCCCCATTTCTGCGGCTTTCTTCATCAGCAGTTCCATAAGAGGCTCGCGTTCGTTAGCCACACGGTTGTCGAGCACGGCGTCCTTCAGATACTGTTTCAGCACGCCCACCTCTCTACTCGGCTGCAGATTGAACATCTGCATTATCTCGTTGCCGTCGATGACGGGCTGTAGCAGGCGCTTGTAGTCGCGCTCCTTAAGGTCGGTGAGTTTCTCGCGCACCATGCGGAAGTTCTCGAGGAAGCGTTTCTTACGCACCTCGTTCTTGCTCGTGATGTCAGCCTCGCAGAGCATCATGAGGTCGTCGATGTCGTCGCCCGCGTCGTTGAGCAGTCGACGAACGGCTGAGTCGGTCACCTCCTCGTCGGCAATCACGATGGGTCGCATGTGCAGGTCTACCATCTTCTCCACGTACTTCATCTTGGCGTCCATCGGCAGCTTCATGCGTCGGAAGATGGCGGGAATCATCTTGGCGCCCACGTAGTTGTGGTTGTGGAACGTCCATCCGATAGCAGGCTCCCAGCGCTTTGAGCGCGTCTTACCCACGTCGTGGAACAGAGCCGCCCAACGCAGCCAGAGGTTGTCGCTGCGCTTCGCCACGTTGTCCACCACCTCGAGCGTGTGGTAGAAGTTGTTCTTGTGCGCCTTGCCGTTGCGCGTCTCCACGATGTCGAGCGCAGCCAGCTCGGGTATGATGAGCTGCAGCAGTCCGCAGCGGTGCAGCTCGACGAAGCCGCGCGAGGGTTGGTCGGTCTTCATTATCTTGTTCAGCTCGTCGGCGATGCGCTCGCCACTCACTATCTTGATGCGCTCGGCGTTGCGTCCGAGGGCGTCAAACGTCTCCTCGTCGATGAAGAACTTGAGCTGAGCCGAGAAGCGCACGCAGCGCATCATGCGCAGCGGGTCGTCGGAGAAAGTGATGTCGGGGTCGAGCGGTGTGCGTATAATGCCGTCCTCAAGGTCGTAGATGCCGTCGAACGGGTCTACGAGTTCGCCGAAGCGCGTCTTGTTAAGGCATACCGCCATAGCGTTGATGGTGAAGTCGCGGCGGTTCTGGTCGTCCTCGAGTGTGCCGTCCTCAACCACGGGCTTGCGCGAACCACGGTCGTAGCTCTCGCGGCGGGCGCCCACGAACTCCACCTCCGTGTCGTAGAACTTAACCTGCGCCGTACCGAAGTTGCGGTATACGGCGAGATGAGCGCGCCAGCGTCCTGTCTTCTCGTTCTTGCCCAGCGCCTTCTGCAGCGCCTGCGCCACCTCTATGCCGCTACCCACGACGACGACGTCGATGTCGTTCGTGGGGCGCTCGAGGAATATGTCGCGCACATAGCCGCCCACGAGATAGCATTCTACGCCCATCTCGTCGGCCACTTCGCCTATCTTATGGAATATCTTTTTGTCGAGAATTTGTGCCAATTCGGCATCTGTGTATAGCTTCATTCGTATAAAATCCTGATTATTACATGCAAATCGAGTGCAAAGTTACATATTTTTACAGAATTTAATGTGTATTGACGGAAAATTTGTACCTTTGCGCTCACATTAATAAATAACACCCGTTATAGCAGACTATTTTTTATACCTAAGTACGTCGAACGGAAAGAAGAGTTCACACAAATAATTAACAAATAAAACAAAAAGACAATGAAAATCAAACAGACAGCATCTACACTGTTCCTTATCGCTATGCTCTGCCTCGGTGCAACAAAGGCAAAGGCGCAGGTTAACGCACAGTTGTTCTACGATTTCGGCAGCGACCGCAAGTTCGTTACGCTGACGCTCGAAATGTTCAAGCAGGACAAGTGGGGTAACACCTACTTCTTCATCGACCACGACTTCAACTACGACCAGCACGTTAAGGGTCCGAACCTCGCTCCTGGCGGAACTTACTTCGAGATTGCTCGCTGCCTCAACTTCTGGCAGAACTCTGCTATCAAGAACCTCTCACTGCAGGTGGAGTACAACGGCGGTATCACACGCTCCTACCCTATCAACAACGCTTGGCTTGTGGGTCTCGACTACTTCATCCACTCGAAGGACTTCAAGAACACGCTCAACCTCAAGGCGCTCTACAAGAACATCCAGAAGAAGGACTCTGATGTGCCTATGCAGTTCACCGTGGTTTGGGCTATGAACGACCTCTTCGGCGTGAAGGGCTTGAAGTTCGACGGTTTCGCCGACTTCTGGTGGGAGGACCATGCTGTCGACTTCGACGCAAACGGCTCTTGCGACACGAAGAGCACCGTGTTCATCACCGAGCCGCAGCTCTGGTATAACGTGGGTCAGCACTTCGGTTGCGACAACCTCAGCCTCGGTACTGAGATAGAGCTTTCTAATAACTTCGGATCTACCGGCGGTTTCAAGTGCCGTCCGTGTCTCGGCGTGAAGTGGGACTTCTAAAAGTAAAAAGCCCCTCCCAACCCTCCCCGTCGGGGAGGGCTCTCAAACTAAAAAATACCCAAGGCTTAAAGAGGCCTAAAGAGGCTTAGAAAGGCCTAAACTCAATCAAAAACATGCTTTCAAAACTTTTCGGCTTCGACCCTTCGAAGCACAACATTAAGACAGAGGTGATGGCGGGCATCACGACCTTCCTCACCATGGCGTACATCCTCGCCGTCAACCCGAGCATCTTCAGCAACCTCGCCGACAAGGGCATGGACACCAACGCTGTGTTCACAGCAACGGCGCTCGCTGCTATCATCGGCACACTCGCTATGGCTATCTACGCCAAGAAGCCGTTCGGACTGGCGCCGGGCATGGGTCTGAACGCGTTCTTCGTGTTCACCGTCTGCCTCGGCATGGGCTACTCATGGCAGTTCGCGCTCACCGCTATCCTCATCGAGGGCTTCATCTTCGTGGTGCTCACGCTCACAAGCATCCGCACGCTCATCGTCGACGCTATTCCGGCGTCTATCAAGCGCGCTATCGGCGCCGGCATCGGACTCTTCATCGCCTTCATCGGACTGAAGAATGCGGGCATCATCGTTGAGAACACTTCCACATTCGTAACCATCGGCCACATGACCCAAGGCACAGCGCTGCTTGGCGTGATTGGCATCATTATCACATCGGTGCTCGTCATAAAGAACGTACCAGGCTCGCTGCTCATCGGCATCCTCGCTACAGCGCTTATCGGCATTCCGATGGGCGTCACCAACTTCTCGGGCGTTGTAGACACTCCGCCGTCGGTGGCTCCGCTGTTCTGCCAGTTCGAGTTCCATAACATCTTCACCATCGACATGGTGGTGATAGTGTTCACCTTCCTCTTCATCGACATGTTCGACACAATGGGCACGCTCGTTGGCGTATGCACAAAGGCGGGCATGATGCAGAAGGACGGACGCATTCCGGGACTTAACAAGGCGTTCATGGCTGACGCTATCGCTACAATGACAGGCGCTTGCCTCGGCGCAAGCACCACTACCACTTACGTTGAGAGTGCTGCGGGCGTAGCTCAGGGCGGACGCACTGGTCTCACGGCGTTCTCTACCGCAATGTGCTTCGTGGTGGCTATGTTCTTCGCACCGCTGTTCCTCTCTATCCCGGCAGCAGCCACTACTCCGGTGCTCGTCATCGTGGGTCTGTTCATGCTCACACCGGTGAAGGACATCGACCTCGACAACTATGCCGAGTCTATCCCTGCGTTCATCACCATCGTGATGATGCCGCTCACATACAGCATCTCTGACGGCATCCTCTGCGGTGTCATCTCATACGTGCTTATCAACATGCTCTGCCTGAACTGGAAGAAGCTCAACCCAACGCTCTACGTTCTCGCCGTGCTGTTCATCATGAAGTATATCTTCATCTAAAGTAGCATAAAAACTCAGTATAAGTCGCCGCTCACATACGTGGTTGACGACTATACATGGCATTCTATAGGAGTGTGTGGCGACTGCCACGCACTTTTTTTTTGTGCTCTTTCAACAGAAAAGTGCAACGCCCTAAAGCTATAATCAACAGAAAAGTGTGTCTTTAATAATGTTCGCATGTCTAAATATTAATTAAATAAGGTGGCGTAAATGTCGCCAATACACGGAATTGTTGTACTTTTGCCGAGAAATGAAGAAATTTACGCTTATAACACTTGTCGCTTTGGCTCTCGCTTCGTGTGCCAAGACCGACGACGACATGGCTCAGAAGATGCTCACACGCATCAACTCGCTATACGAGAGCGGCAACTACCGCGCTGCTCTCGACTCCATCACCGTACTTCGCGACCGCTACCCTGCCGCCATTGAAGCGCGCAAGGCGGCTCTTGTGGTATGGCAGAACGCATCGTTGAAGATGGCGCAGGCAGACGTGGCTCAAACAGACATCCTCCTGCAGCAGACCATAGCGAAGATAGCAAGCACAACAGACCGCTACGAGCGAAACATGCTCGGCGTGAAACGCGACTCGCTGCAGGCACGCTACGATGCCATGTGCGGCGTGGTGAAGATGATACGAATGCGTCAGAAGCAGGAGCAAAAGCAGTAAAATGAGCCTACGTTTGCTCAATTCATAAGTTTTTTGTATTTTTGTGCCGATTTATGGATACTACAAAGACAGAGGAACAGTTTAAGAGAGTGATGGACGAGTGTCGCACGCTCTTTGCGAAGAAGCTTCATGATTATGGAGCTTCGTGGCGCATATTGCGCCCGTCGTCGCTCACCGACCAGCTTTTCATAAAGGCGAAGCGCATTCGCTCGCTCGAAATAACTGGCACTTCGCTTGTTGGCGAGGGTATTCGCCCTGAGTTCATTGCACTCATCAACTATGGCATCATCGGACTTATACAGCTCGAAAAGGGCTACGTAGACACCGTGGACACTAAGCCCGAAGAGGCGCTTGCGCTCTACGACGCTCATGCCAAGGAGTGTCTCGAACTGATGCTGCGCAAGAACCACGACTACAACGAAGCATGGCGCGATATGCGCATAAGTAGCTACACCGACTTCATCCTCACCAAGATACAGCGCATAAAGGAGATAGAAGGTCTGGACGGAAAGACGCTCGTGTCGGAAGGTATCGACTCCAACTACATGGACATAATCAACTATGCGTGCTTCGGAGCTATAAAGATGGCTGAATAATGCGAAATATAAGAATCGCGGCTGTGAACATCTGCCGCTTCATACTGGCTGTCACGTTCATCTTCTCTGGATACGTGAAGGCTATCGACCCACTGGGCACGCTGTACAAGCTGAAGGACTATGCGGCTGCGATGGCGCTGAACGACATTCTGCCCGACTGGGCACTTGTGATTGTGGCGATTGCGCTTGGAGCTCTTGAGTTCTCGCTGGGCGTATTCATGCTTTTCGCGGTACGCAGACACATGGTGTCTAAACTTACGCTCGCCCTTATGAGCGTGATGACCGCGCTGACGGTGTGGATATACATAGCCGACCCCGTGAAAGACTGCGGATGTTTCGGCGATGCGCTCAAGCTGACCAACGGCGAGACGCTGCTGAAGAACATCGTGCTCATAGCATGTGCGACGCTTGTGGCATGGCGACCGGTGGATATGGCGCGCTTCATATCGCGCACCAACCAATGGATTGTGAGGTATTACACCATTACGTACATCGTAGTGACAAGCGTCTACTGCCTCTACACGCTGCCTATCTTCGACTTCCGCCCGTACCGCGTCGGAACGAACATAAAGCAGGGCATGGAGATACCCGAAGGAGCCGAACAGCCGGAGTTCGAAAGCACGTTCATACTGCGCAAGAACGGCGTGACACGCGAGTTCACGCTCGACAACTACCCCGACTCTACATGGGAGTACGTAGACACCAAGACGGTGCAGACCAAGAAGGGCTACGAACCGCCTATACACGACTTCGCCATTACGACGAACGACACGGGCGAAGACATCACCGAGCAGGTGCTCACGAAGAAGGGTTACACCTTCCTGCTCGTTTCGCCCCGACTTGCCGTGGCTGACGACAGCAACTTCGGCGACATCGACCAGATATACGAATACGCTGAGGAGAACGGTGTCGACTTCTTCTGCCTCACGGCGTCAACAAATGAGGACATAGAGCGTTGGCGCGAGTTGACGGGAGCCGAATATAAGTTCTGCAACGCCGACGAGACCACGCTGAAGACAATGATACGCAGCAATCCCGGATTGATTCTGCTGAAGGACGGCACGATAATAGGCAAGTGGAGCCACAACGCACTGCCACAAACCGACGACCTGACCGCTCCACTCGAACAGTTGCCCATAGGAAAAGCGCAGAACGACAGCACGCCCGAGCGTCTGCTCATAGTGCTGCTCACATTCTTCGTGCCGCTCATGGCTCTCACAATAGCCGACCGGCTCTGGGCATGGACAAAATGGATTAGAAACAAACAAGACAATAACAGAATATTTAATCTCTTTAAAAAAAGAAAGAAAATGAGAAAGAAAATTGTAGCAGGTAACTGGAAAATGAACCTCAACCTGCAGGATGGTGTTGCTCTCGCTAAGGAAATCAACGAGGCACTTGTAGCAGACAAGCCTAACTGCGAAGTAATAATCTGCACTCCGTTCATCCACCTCGCTTCTGTAGCTCAGGTGCTCGACCAGAACGTAGTAGCTCTCGGCGCTGAGAACTGCGCTGACAAGGTTAAGGGTGCTTACACTGGTGAGGTTTCAGCAGAGATGGTAAAGAGCACAGGTGCTCAGTACGTTATCCTCGGCCACTCAGAGCGTCGTCAGTACTACCACGAGACAGCTGAGATTCTGAAGGAGAAGGTAGACTTGGCACTTGCTAACGGCCTGAAGATTCTCTTCTGCTGCGGCGAGACTCTCGAGGAGCGTCAGGCAGAGAAGCAGAACGAGGTAGTAAAGGCAGAGCTTGAGGGCTCAGTATTCCACCTCGACGCAGAGGCTTGGAAGAACATCGTTATCGCTTACGAGCCGATCTGGGCTATCGGTACTGGCATGACAGCTACTTCTGACCAGGCTGAGGAAATGCTCGCTTACATCCGCTCTATCGTTGCTGAGAAGTACGGCCAGGAGGCTGCTGAGGACACATCTATCCTCTACGGTGGTAGCTGCAAGGCAAGCAACGCTCCTGAGCTCTTCTCTAAGCCGAACATCGACGGTGGCTTGATCGGTGGCGCTTCTCTGAAGTGCGCTGACTTCAAGGGTATCATCGACGCTTGGAAGAAGTAATTATACAGAATGCATTCTTAAACAGAAGTAATTCTACGGAATAGCATCTAAAGACTGAAAATGAAAAATTATGATTTCTCCATCTGCGGCATCTGCGGCTCATGGCGCTTATCATAATTTTTCATTTTTAGTTATTCAAATCTAAATCGAATCATTAAAAGCTATGAAACGTCTTTTTATTCTCTCATGTCTCATCGTCTGCATCACTGCCATTGCACACGCACAGACCTACACCCAGCACCTGCAACAGAAGGCTGCCGGAAAGGGAAGCGTGGTTGTGACACAGAGCGAGGAAATAGACAAGTTGGTGAACGCCGCTAACGTCAACCCCAGACAGCAGGAGGCTGCACAGAAGCCGGCAGCAACCGAGAAACCCACTTCTACGGCTGTAAAGACCACGCCGACGGCGGCAAGCAAGAGCCAGAACCACGAGAACGTAGCTCATAGCAACCCAACTCACAACAACGCGGCGCATCATGGAACCGAGCCGCGACACGAAGCTACCCAGCATCACGAGAGCACGCAGCATCACGAGAGCACGCAGCGACACGAGAGCACGCAGCGACACGAATCGACACAGCATCACAACACCGCCACGGAGACCGCAGAAGCGGAGGCTCCCGTCGTAGACATGAGCAAGAAGGTGATGCGCCGTTCGTACAAGACTAACGGCTACAGAGTGCAGGTTTTCGCCGGCGGCAACTCGCGCAACGACAAGATTAAGGCGCAGCAGGCTGGCAACGCCGTGAAGGCAGCGTTCCCGAGCCAGCCGATATACGTACACTTCTACTCACCGCGCTGGATATGCCGCATGGGCAACTACCGCACATACGACGAGGCGAACGCCATCCTGCAGCAGGTGAAGAAATTAGGATATAAGCAGGCGTGCATCGTAAAAGGAAAGATTTCCGTTGCGTATTAGAATTTTGAGTTTTGAGTTTTGAATTTTGAATTGTCGGCTACGCCGATTAGGAATTATCCAATTTTGAATTAAGAATTCATAATTCAAAACTCAAAACTCAAAACTCATAAATGCGCGAAGCGCACAATTCAAAACTCAAAATTCAAAACTCAAAACTCATAAATGGACAATCCAGAATTCAGAGAGGGCTTGGAAGACCTTGCCTCACATTATAAAAGTGTGATAACCCTGCTTGGCGAAGACGTTGAGCGCGAAGGCTTGCAGAAGACACCGATGCGCGTGGCGAAGGCTATGCAGGTGCTCACACGCGGCTACTCGCAAGACCCGCACAAGGTGCTCACCGACGCATTGTTCAAAGAAGACTACAAACAGATGGTGGTGGTGAAGGACATCGACGTGTTCTCGCTCTGCGAACATCACATGCTGCCGTTCTACGGCAAGGCGCACGTGGCGTACATACCGAACGGATATATCACCGGACTGAGCAAGATAGCGCGCGTGGTGGACATCTTCTCTCACCGTCTGCAAGTGCAGGAACGCCTCACGCAGCAGATTCGCGAGTGCATCGAAGAAACGCTGCATCCGCTCGGCGTGATGGTGGTGATTGAGGCGAAGCACATGTGCATGCAGATGCGCGGCGTGGAGAAGCAAAGCTCTATAACAATGACAAGCGACTTCTCGGGCGCATTCGAGCAGGCGAAGACCCGCCAGGAGTTCATGAACCTCATCAACTCCGACTCGCACAAATTCTAAAGCCCCACCCAACCCTCCCCGTCGGGGAGGGCTTAGAAAGCTCAAGAAGACCTAAAGAGGCTTAAGAAGGCTTAGAATACCTAAAGAGGCTTAGAAGGCTCAGAACCTAAAGAGGCTTAAGAAGGCTTAGAAAGGCTTAGAAGCAAAAGAAGACCATTAACAAACAAGAACATTCGATAAAACAATTAAAATTTGAAGAAATGAAAACCACAAAGAAATTGATGCTGTTTGTAGCGACACTATTCGTTGCAACATTCGCACTTTCATCATGTCTCAACGACGACAACGAAACAAAGGTGCCTACCGTAGAGGAGCAGGCAGGATATCAGAGAACAATGGCTGGCACATACGGCTCAACGCTGCGCTTCTTCTACCCGTCGTTCAACAACGTAGTGAAGTACGACTCGCTGAAGCACTACTCTTGGGATGTGACAGCCGACTCTACTATCACCATGCGCAACTTCCCGGTGTGCAAGCTCGACTCTGCCATCGTCATCAGCAAAGACAACCACAGCGACTCTGCAGTAGAGTTTGCAGCGCTGCGCACAGCCATACACGAGTCGAACGCTACGGCTAAGCTCACTGCCAAGTATTTCGTTCCGAACGACAAGTACTTCGTTGAGTACGGCTACAGCTTCCCTGTGTTCCCGATGACTATCAAGCAGTCGTTCTTCTACAACGGCAAGAGCCACGACGTCTACTTCATGTTCGACGTGTCGGGCACATACGGCGGCAAGTTCCTCTCAAGCAACTTCACCGACAAGATATTCGAGTATAACATGGTGCTCTCTGGCATCTGCGTCGACAAATACAGCGCCGAAGGTCTCATCCCTACACAGTATTTCCGTCAGGTGCTCATCACCTGCTCAACAAAATAAAACGTAAGATATGAAGTTCATTTCATGGAACGTTAACGGACTCCGCGCTTGCGTGCAGAAAGACTTTGAAGAGTCTTTCCGCACGCTCGACGCGGATTTTTTCTGCCTGCAGGAGACGAAGATGCAGGCTGGTCAGCTCGACTTGCAGTTTGAGGGCTACACCTCTTACTGGAACTACGCCGAGAAGAAGGGCTATTCGGGCACGGCTATCTACACGCGCCACACGCCGCTGAGCGTGACGTACGGCATCGGCGTAGACGAGCACGACCACGAGGGCAGAGTAATCACGCTTGAGATGGAGGACTTCTATCTCGTGACGTGCTACACGCCTAACTCGCAGGACGGTCTGCGCCGTCTTGAATACCGAATGAAGTGGGAGGACGACTTCCTTGCCTATATCAAGAGTCTGGACGCAAAGAAGCCTGTGATTGTGTGCGGCGACCTGAACGTGGCGCACGAGGAGATTGACCTGAAGAACCCGAAGTCGAACCGCAAGAACGCGGGCTTCACGGACGAGGAGCGCGCCAAGATGACCGCTTTTCTCGGCGAGGGATTCATCGACACGTTCCGCACGCTGCACCCCGACGACCCTACCTATTCGTGGTGGTCGTACCGCTTCAAGGCGCGCGAGAAGAACGCAGGCTGGCGCATCGACTATTTCATCACGTCTGAACGCCTGCGCGACCGCATCACCGCCGCCGCTATTCATAACGAAGTGTTCGGCAGCGACCATTGTCCTGTCGAACTTGTATTGGATTAAGCGCAAGCAAAACTCATCGGACAGCGAACGCAATCCGATTGGACGGCGGACGCAATCCGATTGGACGGCGGACGCAATCTGATCGGACGGCGGACGCAAACGGTGCTAACTCAACGAAATAGATTCGTTAAAATACTTTGCAATATGCCGCATGAATGGTGTCGTGAACACGTCATGCGGCATATTTCTGTTATCATACCTACGTATGCACTGCGACACATACAGACGGCGGCGCGCACGCGAAATGGCTACGTAGAACTTGCGCGCGTCTTCGGCGAGCATCTGCGGGTTGGTGCGACTGTAGAAGTTGGGCATGCGTCCGTCTACGGCGTCGAACACTATCACGTTGTCAAACTCCAAGCCCTTCGCCTTATGGATTGTCGTGACGAAGATGCGCTCGCGCACACTGTTGCTGCCGCAGAGGTCAGCCTCCTTCAGCGTACTGATCTCCATAGTGTGGTTGGCGAGTTGCTCGTAGAGCGACGGCTCGGATGTGGGATCAATCATGTCGGTAGCAAGATACGCCGTCACGTAATGCAGTCCGCCGACGGGCTGTATTCGGTTGTCGGCGAGAAGTGCGCTGTAGAATCGCTTCAGCTCAGCCACCAACGCCACCCTATTCTCCATAGTCTCCACATCCGCCACATTCTTATCCTCGGCATCCGCCGCCTCAGGGGGTGCACTTGTCTCCGCTCGGCTTTTGCCGCTTGCCAGAGCAAGAAGTGCACCATCAAAGCAAGAAGAAACCACATCTCTTACGTACATACGGTCTATCGCCGCGCGATACAACTCGCCGTAGTTGCGGCGCAGCAGTTCGGCACGCTGGCGCACACGGGCGTCACCGAGGAACGCGAGTTGTTGCTCCACCCTCGCCTTCGCCAAGCCGTAGCAATGCGTGACGACGCTGCGCGTGGCGTTCACGTCGTCGTCGGCAAGGTGCGAGTTGGTGCCTTCCAAGCCGAGCGCCGTGAGAAGATACTTCAGTTTGTGCTCGCGCAATTCGGGGTGCAGCAGACGCACAAGGCGCAGCGAGTCGAGATAGTCGGGATGCGACTGCTCGAGACGGTATTCGGGCGCATACCGGCGCAGGTTATGGTCGAGAATATGCCAGTCGTAGTCGGCGTTGTGTCCGAGCAGACGGCATCCTTCGGCGTACTGCATGAACTGCGTGAGCGCCTCGCGGTGCGAGAGCAGCGTATGCAGCTTGCGCTCCTCTATTATCGGGTTCACTATGTCGCCGAGCATGGCAGGTATCTCGCGGTCGGTCTCCACGTAGACCGTAAATTCGGAGTCGGGCAGCACCTTGCCGCCGCGCATCTTCACGGCAGCAATCTGCAGAATGTCGTCCTCGAAGACGTTCAGACCCGTCGTCTCGGTGTCGAACACCACGATGGTCTCCGTCTCGTAGCTGCGCACGAAACGCTGCAGGTAGGTCTCGCCAAGGCGCTCACGCTGCTCGTCGCTGAGCAGCAGGTCGGTAGGCAGAATGGCGTGGTCGAACAGCGAGCGCACGAAGTTGCGCGCCGCAGCGTTGGTCTCGTACACGCCCACACCCTTCACCAGTCGCGCCCACGCCAGGAAGCAGAACTCGTTGTTGAGCACGCTGAGGTGGGCAAGCAACAGCTTCAGTTCGGGCGACGAGAAGAGGTCGGAACCCGACACCTTGAAGTGTCCGATGCCGAGGCGCGTGAGTTCGCCGCTGATATCCTCGGCGTCGCGGTTGGCGTTCACGACGAGCGCCGTGGTCGACTCGGGGAACATCGTGCTCAGTCGGCTGGCAAACTGCACACAGTCGCGCACCTCCTGTTCGTAGGTCTCGCTGTAGAGCAGTCCGAGCTCGTTGCCAAGCGGTTTCTCCTGCGTCTTCAGCCCCACATCGGGCAGCAACGCAGGATCTATCTGCAGTTCTTCGGCGGCGAAGGTGTTGAAGATGTCGAGCAGATACTTCGGCGAACGGTGGTTCACCGAGAGATGGTGCAGGTGGCATGACGCCTGCTGCTTGAGCGCCGTGAGCGTGTCTATCTTTGCGCCCATGAACGAGAATATGGCTTGCTGCTCGTCGCCGAGGAACATCACCGTGCGGTAGGAGCGCGCGGTGAGCAGCTTGATGATAGCCAGCTGCAACTGGTTGAGGTCTTGCACCTCGTCTACCTGCACCCATGTGTAGCGCTTGTAGAGGGTCTGTTCGGGGTCGGCGTTCAGCGCGTCGTAGGTGAGCAGGAGCAAGTCGTGGAAGTCGAGCAGATGGTTCTGCTGCTTGTACTGGTGGTACTGCTGCGCAAGCTGCATCTTCTGCAGCAGTCGCTGTATGATAATGCGGTCGCCGTAGTCGGCTGTGTCGGCAGCGGTCATATCGCGGTAGGTCTCCACATTATTATATATGTCGACCATCGCCGCCGCGTCGAACGCCCTTCCGCACACGCTGCAGATGCGCTGCATCGCCTTCACGTCGTCGCCGTTGATGCAGTCGGTGTGCGAACGCAGCGTCTTCGGATGCCCCATCGCTATCTGGTGCATCATGCTTTCGAGATGGAATATGAGCGAGTATTCGCGGCGACGGCGGAAATCGCCAAGCACGAAGTATTCGTCCTCGCCCGTATATCGCGCAAGGATAGACACGGCGTCCTCCTCGTCGATGACGCTCGACTCAGCCGCTATGAGTCCGTTGGCGAACAAAAACTTGGAGCAAAAGCGGTGAACGTTGCCCACGAACACGTCGCCCACGCCGCTGTCAGCGATGTTGGCATTAATGCGCTCGAGCATTCCGCGCGCGGCTCGGTTGGTGAACGTAAGGCACAGCATATCGGCATACTCCACGCCCTCAACGTCATGGGCACGGCGTATGCGCTCTGTAAGTATCTGCGTCTTGCCGCAGCCGGGCGAAGCAAGCACAAGATGGAACCCGCCCTGCGCGTCGATAACCTCGCGCTGGTATGGGTCGGGGGTGAATGTCAGCTTAAGAAAAGGTTGCATATTTATATAATCAAGCCTTTCGAAAATAAAAAATATCCGATAAAAATAGAACGAGTAGAAAAGCCGGCTCTATTTCTATCGGATACTATACTGAGATGATTGTATTCTACTCAAACTCCACACAGCCGAAGAAGTCGGGACGATGGAAGTCGGGCTTCGGAAGGTCGATTGGGAAGAACGAGAGGAAATGAGGATGAGGCAGCATGTCGCCGCACTTGTAGACGTTGCCCTTCACCTTAAGGCCGTCGAACGACGGGATCGAGTGGCGATAGTAAGCCTCAACGGGCACAGCAAGGCAGAGCTGCCATGTGCGCTCACCGGCGATGTCGCTGAACGGTGTGCGGCCCATCGAAGACCAGCGGTCGATCTTGTCGAGCACGCTCTGCGGAGCACGCTCACGACCTTCGCGCTTTGCGCCGAAACCGATGAGCAACGTGCCTGCTGCGTTGCACTCGAGGTTGTAGTAGGTGCCGTCGGCTACGGGCGAGAGGAAGAGTTCGCAGCATGAATCTTCCCAAACGTTGCCGTCGTCGTGCGGAGCCACTGCGCGCACGCACTCCTCAGTGACGCGGTAGTTGATGAGCAGCTGCTTGCCGTTGTGCGCCATGCGCACCTCCATCGTGGGGCGGTAAGGGAAAGCCTCAGCCCAGCAGTGGTTGTCTACTGCCACGAAGCCGATGTTCGCCTCGTCGAGCACGCGGCTTATATCTGCTGCACTGACAGAAGTAGCTGAGAGTTTCTTTATTTCTAATGTATTTGCCATAGTTTTAAAAGTAAAAAAGTAAGAAGTAAAAAAGTAAAAAGAACTTTCTTTAGTTTCAAAACATAGAAGTTTTTGAACAAAGATGAAAAGTAAAAAGAAAAAGAGTAAAAGAGTAAGAAGCACTTTTTACTTTTTTACCCTTTTACTCTTTTACTTTTAAAATTCCTTTTTTACTTTTTTACTTTTTAAAGGTTGTTCTTCTCGATATCCTTGAAGTAACGGTATGTGCTAACCTTGAGCTCGTCTGTAGCAGCCTCGTCAGCTACGATGATGCCGTGCTGGTGGAGCTGGAGAACAGAGATTGTCCACATCTGTGTAACCGGACCCTCAACAGCTGCCTGGAGAGCGCGTGTCTTATTGTGACCGTTTACGAGAATCATCACCTCGCGAGCTGACATTACTGTGCCAACGCCTACTGTGAGGGCTGTTGTCGGAACCTTGTTAACGTCGTTGTCGAAGAAACGAGAGTTTGCAACGATAGTGTCAGTTGTAAGAGTCTTCTGGCGTGTGCGTGATGTAAGTGAAGAACCCGGCTCGTTGAATGCGATGTGACCGTCAGGACCGATACCACCGATGAAGAGATCGATGCCACCTGCTTCCTCAATCATCTGCTCGTAGTGAGCGCACTCAGCCTCGAGGTCCTCTGCGTTGCCGTTAAGGATGTGGATGTTCTCCTTCGGGCAGTCAACGTGGTCGAAGAAGTTCTTAGCCATGAATGAGTGATAGCTCTCCGGGTGTGACTCAGGCAGACCTACATACTCGTCCATATTGAAAGTGAGGACGTTCTTGAATGAAACACGACCCTCCTTGCAAGCCTCAGCCAATGCGTGGTACATACCGATTGGTGAAGAACCTGTAGGCAAACCGAGAACAAACTTGTGGTCGGGTGTCGGGTTGAACTTGTTGATACGCTCGATAACGTGCTCAGCTGCCCACTTTGAGAGCTGGTCGTAGTCCTTTTCAATGATTAATCTCATAGCGATATTTATTTAGTTGATTAAATTTTCAAGTTTCGATTGGGGGTTCAGCTGCTGTTGTCAATTACAACTGCTATGTGTTGATGTTTTATAAAACGTGCCCCGACATCTCATCGGGGCACGTCTGTGTTTGTTTGTAGTAGTAGTTGTAACTAAATAAGCAGTTATAAGTTAGTTGAAAATCGGTTTCTTCTAACATATTACGATGCAAAGTTACGCATTTAATTTATATCCCCCAAGTGAATGAGCCAAAAATGCTGACTTACATCAAGATTTTAAATGCTTGTTACCAACAACTACACGTATGTTTCGAGGAACTTGACGTTGCCCTCTACCTTCAGTGTCTCTGTTGTAGCCGGAACGAGAATGCTCTCGCCTGCACGCAGGGTTGTTGTGTTGCCCTCGTTGTCGGTGATTGTGCCTTCGCCCTTCAAGCCGATGAGGATAACGAAGCTGTCGAGCTCTGAGTAGTCGATTGTCATAGGCTCGTCAAGATCGTATACGGCTGTGTTGAAGTAAGGACACTGCACGAGCGATACGCCCTGGTTCTTCTGCGGTGTGTACTCGGTGCGGTAGTTGCTCTCAACGTTGTAGTTGATGCACTCTGCAGCCTGCTTTGTGTGCAGCTCGCGATAGTTGCCGTTCTTGTCCTTGCGTTTGAAGTCGTAGATGCGGTATGTCACGTCGGATGTCTGCTGTATCTCTGCGAGGAAGCAGCCGGTGCCGATAGCGTGGATGCGACCTGCGGGGAGGAAGAAGCAGTCGCCTTCCTTCACGTCGTAGCGTGAGATGGCGTCGCAGATAGTGTCGTTCTCAACCATCTCTGCGTACTGGGTCGGAGTAATCTGCTGCTTCAGACCGCAAAGCAGAGTAGCGTCTGCGTCTGACGGGAGCAGATACCACATCTCTGTCTTGCCACGCTCCTTGCCCTGACGCTTTGCAATCTCGTCGGTGGGATGAACCTGGATAGAGAGGTCCTGACGTGCGTCGATGAACTTGATGAGCAACGGGAACTCGTCGCCGAAACGCTGATAGTTCGCCTCGCCTACGAGCTTGCCCTTAAGTTCGTGTACAAGCTCGTTGAGCTTCTTGCCTGCGTACTCGCCGTTGGCAACTACTGTCTCGTTGCCTGGCACGCCTGAGATTTCCCAGCTTTCGCCTACGTTTTCCTGCTGCACGTCGAGGTGCTTGAACGGAATAATCTTCTCGCCACCCCAAATTGTTGACTTAAGGAGTGCGTTGAACTTTAATGGTTCCATAGTGTATGTGTTATATTTATGTTTGTTAGAGTATAATCGTATTAGTCGTCCAAGCCGAACAATGGGTCTTCAGGCATAACCATAACCGGTTTCTGGTCGAACTCCTTCTGCAAGTTCTCGGGCACGTACTTCTTGTCTACAACAAGACGGAACATGTACTCGTTGAACCAGCGGTTAGACATAACCAGACAACCTTGCACGCCGTTGTTTGGTCCCCAGCTGTTCTCTACCTTCCACTTGATTGGGTTGCCGTTCTTGTCGAGGTCTACGGCAGAAAGTGTCATGGCGTGTGTCGAACCGCTGTCGTATGTAGCGATGCGGTCGGCCTTGTCCATCGGGAATGTTGTAGAGAAGAGCGAAGCGTAGTCGTAGTTCTCAGTGTCGAGATAGCCGAGTTCGCGGTCGTACTGCTTGCCTACGTCGTAAGACGAGTACATCTTCTTGCCGTCCTTAAGCGAAGCGATGGCGAGCTTTGCGATGTCCTCCATCGGCAGGTTGAGATACTTCCAGTTGGTGCCGTCATACACGTGGCGGTCGTACTCCACTTCGTATGTCTTGTGATAAGGACGGCGCGGGTCGTTCATCACCATGATGAATGTGCCTGCAAGCTGGCGACCTACTGTCTCGTTGTAGAACTCAACCGGTGTGTAGCGGCGCGGTTCGCCAACGGGCTCACCCTTGCTGTTGCGGAACTGGTATGTGAACTCCTTCACCGGCTCGCCCATTGTCATGGCAAGCATGCGGTAAACGGTTGAAAGCATCTCTGTCTTGCGTGCGCTGATGGCCTGTGCCTTCTTGCCGTCGGCAACCATCTTGCGCAGCTCCAAGCCGTACTCGCGAAGCTTTGAAGAGATGAGCGAAGATATCTTTGAAGTGTTCTCTGCTGAGAATGTCTCTGGCTGCACCGACTTCGGAACGAGACCGTACTTAGGTGCGAGGTCGGCAGCGCCGCAGAAGGTACCGCCGTCGTTAAGCGGACTCTTGAAGAAGAACTGCACACGTACATCGTCCATAGGCTTCTTTGCGTTGTCGATAACACCCTGCAGCATAAGGTTGGCTTTCTCCAACTGGTCGTAGAAGAACAGATAGTCGTGAGAGAACTCTACCGTAAGAGAGTCGGCATGCTGGCGTGCGAAGTCAGAACGGAACACGTTGAAGCTTGAGAACATCCAGCAGCGTCCAGAACTTTTCTGGTCGTGGATAGACTGCTTTGCGGTTTCTACGCTGAAGTGTGTGTCGAACGTGTTGCGGTTTGAGAAGTTCTTTGCGAGGTTGTCAATCTTGTTTGAAGCAATTGCGTTGAACAACGCCTTGTCCTTTGCGGTTGAACCCTGCGATTTCTCAATCTGCTGAAGCACTGTGGCAGAGATGCCGCCCTGCTTCTGTGCGCTTGCTGTGGTAGCGAGCGCAAGGCATAAGCCTAAAGCTAATGTCGTTTTCTTCATTTTATGTATTTGTTGTTAGTGAGTATTCGTTAAAGGTGGTGTTATGTTGAGATGGTGAGATGGTGAGGTGGTGTGATTTGTTGGTGAGGTGGTGAGATTTGTTGGTGAGGTGGTGAGATTTTGGGGTGATGTTGTGGTGTCAGACGTATTGTTGAAGAACAGTTCAAGGTCGCCAACTATGCGTCTGTACTGTTCAGAAGCCACATATCCCACGTTGCGGCGCAGACTATACTCCACGCTGCCCACGCTCGACGAGTAGCACGAGAGTTCGTTGCGCTGCTGCGTAGCGTGTACGCTCTGTCGGCTGATGTCGCGTTCGCGTTCTCTCACGAGCGTATTGCAGACCTTCTTCATCAGCGGCACGACAACCTTGTCGAAGAGGTGATGACCTTGTATATATAAGTAGGTCTCCGACGGCAGTATGCCGAGTTCGCGCAAAGAGTTCTTCACGCTAAGATAGCTCTCCTTCGCCCCAGAATGCTGACTCTGCAGCATCTTCACCTTATGCGCCACGCGTCTACGCAGTTGGGCTATGGCTGCCGAAGCATTCTCCGGCGATAGAGTTCCCATCTCTATGGAGCGTATGAAGTCGGAGATTGTGAATCGGCGCTCCGCAGCATTGCGGTACGACCAGACGCTCCACACGAAGAGCGGGAAGATGGCCGTGGAGAAGTCGGCGAGAAACGCCTCGAAGTCAAATTTCTGCGCATCGTTGAGCGTCACAGCCACACACACGTTGTGTAGCGACGGGGCGTAACACTGCATGTTCTCTATTGCATAGGCATAGGAGTGGAAGATGTAGGGATTGTCGAGTATGGTCTTCGACGAGTACGTAGCGCCCTGCGCCACATAGTCGTAGTCGGCATCTACGCAGGCAATCATGTTGCGCCCCACTCCGCCTGTGGCAATCATGCTCATTATTGCCGCCTTCTTGCCTCGTTCCAAGTGCTCGAGACGCGAGGGTAGCAACACTTCAAAGTAGCGTTCCTCGTTCTCGAAGCGTGTGAGAACGGAACGCCAGAAGAATATATCATCGTAGCTTTCAACGTAAGCCACGATGCGTCGGCGCGCCGACTTCGATCCGAGTCGGTTAGCCGCTCCAATGTATTGCGATGTTATGCAATCAGTAAGACGCTTGCCCATTTTCAATCCGTTATATCCGAAACTTCCGTCACGTGGTCTACCCATCCGTTCATTATCACCGCAGGCGAGTGCGTGGTGAGAATTATCTGCACGTTAGGGTTGAGCGTGAGTATGAGGTCGATGAGCCGTTGCTGCCAGTCGATGTGCAGGCTCACCTCCGGCTCGTCCATGAACAGCACGTAGGGCAGCTGGTCTTCGACGAGCACCGTGAGAAGAATCACAAGCATCTGTTTCTCTCCGCTTGAGAGCTGATATGGTGTGAGCGTCTCGCCTATCTGCGAGAAGCGTATCTCGTTCTCCGTGCGCACAATCTTCTTGCCGGTCTGCGAGAAGAGGTCGTCTATAAGGTTTTGGAACGTGGTCTTCGGCGCCGAGATTCTCTGCGCCTGAGCCGCAGCATCCGTTTCTCCGCCCTGCAAGCAAGCGATAATACGGTTGCCGATGTTCACTTGATAGTCGAGATACTTGCGCTGCAGGAAGAAGAGTTGCAGGTCGAGTTCTGTCGTAAGGTCGCTAAGCGCCGTGTTCAGCTTGCCCACTGCGTCGAGATTGAGCAGCGGGCGGTCGAACGACCGTATCACATCGTAGCGTATCCAGCGAGCGTCTTCGGGCTCAACGGTGAGTCTCACGCCCTTGAGCATGTGACTCGGGAACTCTCCGCCTGCAGCCAAACCTCTCACCACCTTATTTAATATAGTGCTCTTGCCGACACCGTTGATGCCGCTAAGTATGTTCACCTTGCGGTCGAGGTTCCACACGATGTGTCGCTTGCCGCTCCACAGCGAGTCTATCTCTATTTGCTTTATATATTCCGAATATTTCATAGAGTTAGTCTTTTGTCTGCATTTATATACACTAATGTATTCTACAGACAAAGATATAAAAAAAAATCTACATTACTAACAATTATTCAACAATTAACACAACAAGTTATTACAAAACAATAACGTCTTGTATTTGTTTGACAATATTTGCGTGTTTATTATTGTTAATAATGCGATTATAACACTCAAAACTTGCAACAATATGAATTTTTTGTCGTATATTTGCAGACTAATAATAACAACAATAAGGTATTTAGTAATTAATATTATGAATTTATACAAATTTGATAGTGTCGTAATCAGTCCGAGCGATATCATCTCTCTTCACAAGCAAGACACTTGGGAACTGACCTATGTTGTACATGGTAGAGGAACTCGCACTCTTGGTGACGTAACAAGTGAATTTGGCGACGGTGACCTCGCTTTCATTCCGCCCCACATACCACATTGCTGGAAGTATGACAACAACTACACCGATGATCGCGGCAGAGTAGAATATGCTACGCTGTCGTTCAGGACTGAATTCATCGACCGCTGTTCGAGCGCTTTCCCCGAGATAACAGAACGTTTGGAAGAATTGAAGTCGGTATCGTCTGTGATCACCTTCAGCAACAAGACGCTGGAGGAGTTGACAGAGATGATGCTTCGTATGCGTACCGAGAAGATGTCTGAGCTGTTGCCATACGTCTTCCGCATCATCCTGCTGCTCTCAAAGCACGAGAGCGAGGGCATCGTAATCGGCAGCTTCTCTGAGACCGACCGCACATACGACCGTATTAATAAGGTGAAGGAGTTCTCGCAGAGCAACTACGCTCGCGCCATCACCATCGACATGATAGCCAACCACGTAGGCATGAACCGCTCGTCGTTCTGCACATTCTTCAAGAAGGCTACGGGTCAGACCTACATCACATACCTCAACAAGCTGCGCGTAGACCGCGCCTGCTACCTGCTGCGCGAAGGCAAGTTCAGCATCACCGAGGTGTGCTACATGGTGGGCTTCAACGACGTACCCTACTTCAACCGCTGCTTCAAAAACAACCGAGGCATGTCGCCGAAGGACTATGCCGACGGCGTTATAACACAGCGCCAGGTAATCAAGCCGAGAAAGAAAGACACACAGAAGAATCAGGATCAACAGAATTAATCAAATAAACAACAAAATAAAGCTAACAATTAAAAAAACTCATGACTACTCTAACCATTCTGATTGTTGTGGCATTCGTGCTGGGCTATGCATGCATAGCAACCGAAAGCCTGTTGAAAGTGAACAAAGCAGCCATAGCGTTGCTTATGTTTGTTGCATGCTGGACACTCTACATGTTCGATCCAATGCAGTATCTTACCGCTATTCACGGTTACACCGGCGATCTCAGCGGCATGGCGGCTGCGGTGACTTCTATCATCCAGGAACACCTTGGCGACACTTCTACCACTCTGTTCTTCCTCATGGGAGCAATGACTATTGTGGAAGTCGTAGACCAGAACGGCGGTTTCAACTGGGTACGCAAGGTGATGAAGACCAACTCTAAGCGCGCGCTTCTGTGGCGCATCGCGTTCCTTACCTTCATCCTCTCAGCTATCCTCGACAACTTGACAACGAGTATCGTGATGATCATGATTCTGCGCAAGCTCGTAACCGAGCGCAACGACCGTCTCATATATGCTTCGCTCGTCATCATAGCAGCCAATTCGGGCGGCGCGTTCTCGCCAATCGGCGACGTAACGACCATCATGCTTTGGAACAAGGGTCTCATCACAGCGGTGGGCGTTATCAGCGAGATTCTCGTGCCGTCGCTCGTTTCGATGGTTATTCCGGCGTTCATCCTGCAGTATCATCTGAAGGGCGAGCTGCAAATGCCCGAGATGAAAGAGAGCGCAGAGACCGAAGCAGGCGCCCTCACCGAGCGTCAGCGCAAGGCTGTGTTCTGGATTGGTGTAGGCGGCTTGATGTTCGTGCCGGTATTCAAGAGCATTACCCATCTGCCTCCGTTCGTAGGCATCCTGCTCGTGCTTGGCGTTCTGTGGACAACAACCGAGTTGTTCTACAGCCACTTGCAGCACGGACACGACACGGAGGGCACACAGAAGCGCGTAACCAATCTGCTTTCTCGCGTGGATATGTCTACAATTCTGTTCTTCCTCGGCATCCTCATGGCTGTCTCTTGCCTTGCTGAGGTAGGCGTGCTCGCAGCTATGGGCGACGGTCTGAACACCATCTTCGACGGCAACCACTATCTCGTGACCGGCATCATCGGCGTGCTCTCGAGCATCGTCGACAACGTGCCTCTCGTTGCAGGCTGCATGGGTATGTATCCGGTTGCGGCTGCGGGCGACATGGCTGTCGACGGCATATTCTGGCAGCTGCTTGCCTACTGTGCCGGCGTTGGCGGTTCGATGCTCATCATCGGTTCGGCTGCTGGCGTTGTGGTGATGGGCTTGGAGAAGATCACCTTCGGATGGTACATGAAGCGCATCACATGGATTGCGTTCGTGGGCTACATCGCAGGTATCGTAAGCTACTACTTCATCCGCACATTCGTATTCTAAACGCCCCCGTCTTTATAGAATCAATTTATAAATAAGGGTTCATTGGAAATAAAGAAACTTATAAACAATTCGTTAAAGGTAGGTCTGTCGATAATGCTCGGCGGACTTATCCTTTACTGGATGTACCGCGACTTCGACTTCAAGACCGTGGCTGACACCCTCATGCACGGCATGAACTGGACTTGGATGTTGCTGTCTTTTCCGTTCGGCATACTGGCTCAGATGTTCCGCGGCTGGCGCTGGCACCTCACTCTCGAGCCTATAGGCGAGAAGCCGCGCACGTCTACGAGCATCAACTCGATATTCCTCTCGTATGCCGTCAGTCTTATAGTGCCGCGCATCGGCGAATTTGCTCGCTGCGGCATACTGCGACGCTACGACGGAGTGTCGTTTCCGAAAGCATTGGGCACGGTGGTCATGGAGCGAGCCATCGATTCGGCTCTTGTTATGCTAATCGCTCTCCTCACATTCGCTTTCCAGCTGCGCGTCTTCAACACGTTCTTTGCAGAGACGGGCACCAACCTCGAGTCGATACTCTCCAAATTCTCTGCTGCGGGTTACGCCGTGACTGTCGTTTGCGGCGTCGCTGTGCTCATACTCGCGTGGTATCTGCTGCAGCGCTTTGCCATATATAATAAGGTGCGCACTATGGTGCGTGGCATCTGGCAGGGCATCATGGCTGTGCGCGACGTGAAGCACCCGTGGCTCTTCGTGGTGTTCACGCTGGGCATCTGGGCGAGTTACTTCCTCCACTACTATCTCACGTTCTTCTGTTTCGAGGCTACGTCGCACCTTGGTATGGCGTGCGCTCTCGTAACGTTCATCGTGGGCAGCATCGCTGTCATCGTTCCGACGCCTAACGGTGCCGGTCCGTGGCACTTTGCCGTTAAGACAATGCTCATCCTCTACGGCGTAGGCGACGTCGACGCACTCAACTTCGTGCTCATCGTCCACTCGGTGCAGACGCTGCTCGTCGTGGTGCTCGGCGTATACGCATGGACTGTTTTGTCCTTTACCAGGACAAAAAGTGGTGAGGTTTATTGAGTTGATGTGTTGAGATGTTGTAGTGTTGACATATGCATTTGTCAACATCTCACCACCTCAACATAACAACATCATATCTCACCATCTCAACACCTCAACACCTCAACATCTCAACACCCTAACACAACACCTCAACATATAATCATACTTAAAACCTTAACATTATGAGTGAAATCAGAAACCTTAACCCCGAATGTATCTGGCGCAACTTTGACGCACTGACACAGGTGCCGCGCCCATCAGGTCATCTTGAAAAAGTACAGCAGTTCTTGCTCGACTTCGCAGCACGCGTAGGCGTGGAAGGCTTCAAGGACGCTGCCGGAAACATCGTGATGCGCAAGCCCGCATCTGCAGGTATGGAGAACAAGAAGGGTGTTATCCTTCAGGCGCACATGGACATGGTGCCGCAGAAGAGCAAGGAGTCGACACACAACTTCGAGACCGACCCTATCGAGACATACGTAGACGGCGAGTGGGTACGTGCTAAGGGCACTACTCTCGGTGCCGACAACGGCATCGGCGTGGCTGCCATCATGGCTGTTATGGAGGACAAGACACTGGTTCACGGACCGGTTGAGGGTCTTATCACAGCCGACGAGGAGACGGGCATGTTCGGCGCTAACGACCTGCCATGCGACGAGCTGCAGGGCGACATACTGCTCAACCTCGACTCTGAGACATGGGGCAAGTTCGTCATCGGTTCGGCTGGCGGCATCGACATCACAGCCACACTCGACTACAAGGAAGTGGAGACCGACAAGGAGGACGCTGCCGTTAAGGTTCTGCTGAAGGGCTTGAAGGGCGGACACTCTGGTCTGGAGATCAACGAGGGCCGCGGCAACGCCAACAAGCTCATGGCTCGCTTCGTACATGAGGCAATCGCCGAGTTCGGCGCACGTCTGGCTACATGGCACGGCGGCACAATGCGCAACGCTATCCCGTTCGAGTGCGAGGTGGTGCTCACACTGCCGAAGGAGAACGTAGAGGCGCTGAAGGAGAACGTAGAAGAATGGCGCAAGCTGTTCAACCACGAGTTCCGCACTATAGAGGAGAACATCCAGTTCTTCACAGAGGACGTAGAGACTCCGGCTTTCGAGACTCCAGAGGAGATTCAGGACAACCTGCTCGACGCTATCTACGGCTGCCACAACGGCGTGCTGCGCATGATTCCAGTGTTCCCTACTGTGGTTGAAACTTCTTCTAACCTCGCCATCATCAACATCGATGGCGGTCACGCTTACTTCAAGTTGCTCGCGCGCTCGGCTAACGAGAGCATGAAGGAGTACATCGCCACCACTCTCGAGTCTACATTCTCTATGGCTGGCATGAAGGTGGAGATGAGCGGCAGCTACGGCGGCTGGGACCCGAACACAGACAGCGAGATTCTGCACCTCATGGAGCAGCACTACCGCGAGCTCTTTGGCGAGGAGGCTATCGAGCAGGTAGACCACGCCGGTCTGGAGTGCTCTGTCATCCTCGGCAAGTATCCTCACCTCGACGTAGTGTCGTTCGGCCCGACAATGCGCTCGCCGCATACCACCTCTGAGCGTTGCCTCATCAAGACTATCGCTCCGTTCTGGGAACTTGTGAAGAAGACTCTTGCAGAGGTGCCTGCAAAGTAAACAGCTTAGTAGCGGAGGTCTCCGGCCTCCGCAGCACCAAAACGAACAAGAATTATAAACAGTAGTGGAGGTTTCTGGCCTCCGCAGCACCGAGTAGAATACTAATGTATAGCTGGATGCTGCGGAGGCCGGAGACCTCCGCTACTGTTTTATCATCGTATCGCGTTCGCCGCCCGATCGGATTCCGTTCGCCGCCCGATCAGATTCCGTTCGCCGTCCGATTGGATTCCGTTCGCCGTCCGATGATAAAATCAAACAAATCACACTACGTTTCTACGGCTCCTTCAACGCTAACGGCTGCATTGCAGCCGTTTTTTCGTTATATACGTCTATAGAAACACGGCGTGCCCGCAGAGAACGTACGCAGGTGAAGTCGTTAAAGTAAGGGTCGTAAGTGACATACCAACGATGGTTGACAATATTACGACAGTTGCGTAACGCATCGTACACCTTGCGTATCGCCTTCTTGTTGACAACCGTGAACATACGCCCGCCATCGTCGAGCTCGATGGCAAGCACGAGAAAATAATTTGCAACCGTAATCTTGCGCTGAACCGGTGTTAGCTTATGGTTGCGCATCGACGACGTGATGGTTATGTTCCAGCCGTGCTCGTTGTTCAACTGCTGCATAATCTGGCGAAACACTTTGCCGTGCGACGATGTGTCAGAGATGTTTTTATACGCGATATAATAATGAATCATTTCGTGCAGCAGCGTCTCCTGATACTCGCGCTCCGAGCACTCGTAGTAGGTACTGATGCGTATGGTGAAGTCGGTGTACGTCCAGCGCAGCAGCTTGCGCACGCAGCGGTACGACATGGTGCCCAGTCGGGTGCGTGCCTTCGAAAGTGCAATACGAGGCACAGGCAGCTCATCGCCGAAATAATCGGCGTTGAACTGCCTGAACCATACGTGCAATATGTCTATAGTAAGCGCCATCCTACTCGGCGCAGTCAGGATAAACGGAGTGGAGATATGCGCTCACCTTGTCGGACACGACGGTGGCGAGCGCCACCTTGCCCTGCGGGTTGATGACGTAGACGGTAGGAATCCAGCCGATGTGGTAAGCCTTAGCCACGGGCGACTCACGCATCTGCTTCAAGTCGCTCACCTGCGTGTATTCGATGCCGAGCTTAGCCACGCCGTTCTTCCACGACTCCATATTCTTGTCGAACGACACGCCCACGAAAGCCACGCCCTTGGCGCCGAACTTCTTGTAGAGCTGCATGATGAACGGTGAGTCCTTGCGACAGTCGGGGCACCACGAAGCCCAGAAGTCGAGCACTACATAGCGTCCGCGCAGGTCTTTCAGCTCGAAAGGCTTGCCGTCGATGGTGTTCAGCGTGATGTCGGGCGCGTCTGCGCCTGCCTTCAGCAGGTCGGTGGCGTACTTCTGGTCGAGGTCTGTAGCCTTAGCCGCAGGAACTTCTGTCGGCGCCTGCGCATGGATGGCTGCAGGAGCTGCGATGAGCGCCAAAGCCATAAGCATAGTCTTGAGTGTATTCATATTCTTTGAGGTTTATTATCTATATGTTTGTTGCAAATGTATGAATAAAATTCCATTCGGCAAAGGTGGCGCGGATAAAAATGCGGCGCAGCGCTTGCAGGTAACAACTCTTTTACTTAAATTTGCAGAATTAAACAAACCGTAATAAGTATATGAAAAACAAGGTATCATTGGCAAACGCGGGCTACGCGCTTTTTCTTTTGTTCTTTGCACTGGAGCCGCTGTTGGACAAGTGGGACGCTTACTGGTACGCCTTGTGCGGCTTGGCTGTGGTGTTAGGCGTAGTGCTCGTTGTGGGCATCGTGTGCATCTTCAGACGCAAGGTGTCTACGGACGACTGCATGGATGCAATTAAAAAACATTCGCCCGCCTGCTTCGTCTTCTGCCTCCTCGGCGCAGCGCTCAGCTATGTCTACGATGAGCAGATGTTCTATTTCTGGAATTTCATGGTGGTGCTCGAAGGGTCCAGCTTCGTGGCGCGGCTATTCAAGAAGGCTTAAGAAACAAAAAAAGCCCAGTACACTTCACAACGTACTGGGCAGGAAAGAGAGAGAAATTTATGCGTTAAGTTCGTTAATCTGACTTATCACTTCGTCGTTCGTGCGCTGCATCTTGAAGAAGATGCGGAAGGCGAAGATCAAACCGCAGACGCCACCGATGACACCGCCAACAATGCCGCCGTATACAGCGCCTCGCGCACAGTCGGGTGCGTCGGCTGGCATATATATCCATGCCTCTATGCCGCTCCACAAGAGCCAGATAAATAATGTCGGCACCTCAATCATCATCTCTATAGAGCGCAGACGCTTCATGCGTGTGAGCTTCTTGATGGTGGTGAGAAGATTGTTGCGACTGTAGTCGGCATCGCTGATAGCCGAAACGTTGATGCGATAGTCGGCTATGACGCTTACTATAACCATAGTCATGAGGAAGGCGTAGTTGAGCCACGAGAGGTGGGCGAACTCCTTGATAGCGAGCCACGACACGGCAATGATCGGCACGAGGCAACACTCGAAGTAGACGTATCGCTTTATCCACGACATGCTCTTCTTCATCGAGCCTATAATCATCTTCTCGTTCACTATCTTCTGCTTGTCGAGCTGCGCCTTGAAGTCTTCCATCTGCGAGCGCATAAGCTCGAGTTCGGTGTTTTGATTATTGTTTTCCATAATGGTCTTGTTTTTATTCGTTTGACATATTCTTCAGTTGCACTCTTATTCGCGCCAGACGCACAGAGACGTTCTTTGCGCTCAGACCCACGATGTCGCCTATCTCGTCGTAGCTGATCTGCTCGAGCCAAAGCAGAACGATGGCTCTGTCGAGCGGCTGCAGTCGGGCTATGCGCTCGTGCAGCATACGCACTTGGGCGGTTGACTTTTCTTCATCGTTGAAATAGTCGACATCCATTGACAGCAAGGCTTTCCGGCGGCTTCGCTTCTTGCGGTCGATGGTGATGCAGGTGTTGAGGGTAACACGATATATCCATGTCTTGACGTCGCTCTTGCCGTGGAACGTCTCGTATCCGTTCCACAACTTGACAAGCACCTCCTGAAAGAGGTCTGCCACCTCGTCGGCATCGTTGGAGAACATGTAGCACACGGCGTATATCGTGCTACGGTTGTCTCTCACAAGCTGCGAGAATTGTTGCTCTGTAGTGTTCATATACTTGTTGTTTATTACTTTTTCTGCTCTTTAGACGCACAAGTGGTGGAGTTTGCTACAGAAAAAGTTGTGTTTTTTCGAGGTATTAAAAAAAAGAATGGCTACAAGTTCTACTCTTCCGTCTGCGTCTTAGGCCAATTGACGAGGAAGAGTTTCTCCGTGGCGCGCGTAAAGGCGGTGTAGAGCCAGTGGATATAGTCGGGCGTGAGCATTTCGTCGGTCATATAGCCTTGGTCTACGTAGACGTGCGCCCACTGTCCGCCCTGCGCCTTATGGCACGTGACAGCGTAGGCGTACTTTATCTGCAACGCATTGTAGAATGGGTCGGCTTTCAGACGCTTGTAGCGCTCGGGCTTGGTGCGCACATCGGCGTAATCTGCCATCACTTCGTCGAAGAGCTGCTGACTCTGTTCGCGTGTGAGTGCTGGCGCCTCGGTGGCGAGCGTGTCGGTGAGCGCCGTCACCTGCAACTCGTAGTTGTCGTAGTCGGGGAACTGCAGCCAGAGGTCGACGAAGTGGAAGCCGTAGAGGTCGCGGCGGTTGCGCACGCGCTGTATCACGGCACGGTCGCCGTTGGCTATGAACGCCGGCGCCGACGTGTCCTCAGCCTTCTTCTGCTCGGTCCAGTAGTAGCTGTTCTTCACAACCATGAGCCAGTCGCCCGACGTCAGTTCCTCCTCGCGCCAAAGCACTTGGTTGCGTATGCCCTGATTGTATATATTGGCGCGCTTGTTGGAGCGCGTAACAACCATCGTCTCGTCCATGCCCACCTGCGAATAGCTCGTGGCGAGCGACTCGATGAGTTCGTCGCCGGGCACGCAGACGATGTCGGGGAAGCCGCTGAAGCGAATCTTGGGCAGGGCAGTCGCCTCGTCGTGCGTAATCATCTGGCGTATCACCGTGGCGTTGTAGAGTATGCCCGACTGCTGGCTCTGGCGCAGCACCTCGCGCAGGTCGCTCTCGTAGACGGTGAGTCCGTAGCCGGAGATGAACGCTGAGGAGAGAGCCGGCGACTCCTCCTCGCCTACCGGCGGCAGCTGAGCCTTGTCGCCGATGAGCACCAGTCGGCAATTGCGACCCGAATAGACGAACTGCACAAGGTCGTCGAGCAGACAGCCCGTGCCGAACACCGACTCGCGCAAGCCTTCGTTGGCTATCATCGACGACTCGTCGACGAGAAACAGCGTGTCGGTCATCATGTTTGGGGCAAGCGAGAACGAACCGCCGAGCGACTGCTGGCGATAGATGCGGCGGTGGATGGTGGAAGCCTGCACGCCTGAGTTCAAAGCAAACACTTTCGCGGCACGACCCGTCGGCGCAAGCAGAACAACGCGCTGCTTCAACGCGAGCATCGTGCGCACTATGGCGCCGGAGAGCGTCGTCTTACCCGTACCTGCCGAACCGCGCAACAGCATTGCCACATGGTCGTCACGGTCGGCGAGAAACTCGGCGAAGGTGTCGATGGCGTGCTGCTGGTCGGCGGTAGGCTCAAAGCCGAGCGCCTGCACAATGAGTGTCTTATAGTTTATAGCGTACACTTCGGTTTCCTTTTAAAAAAAGCTACGGTTGGCACAGCACGGTGCAGACACGGTCCTGGAAAGCGCGACCGTTGCTGTGGTGCTGTATGCCCTGGTTGATGATGGAGAATGCGAGGTGGTGTCCGTTGGCTGCCGTGCAATAGCCGGCAAGCGACGATACGCCCTGCACGGTGCCGGTCTTGGCGTGTACGTTACCGGCGGTGAACACGCCCTTCATGCGCTTGCGTAGCGTTCCGTCTTCGCCGGCAATGGGCAGAGACGGGCGCAGGTGCATGTAGATATTGTTGTTGCGGAACGCATAGCGCAGAAGTTGCACTTCGAGTTCAGCCGAGAGATAGTTGTAGAGCGAGAGTCCGCTGCCGTCGGCTATCTCGTAGCGTTTCGGGTTAAGCCCCACCTTCGATATCAGCTTGTTTATTATGCCGCGAGCTTGCTTTGCCGACGCATGCTTTGTGCCGGTAGATGCTGCCAACTGGTAGAACATCGACTCGGCGTAGAGGTTGTCGCTCTTCTTCATCATGCGCATCAGTATCTGGTCGATGGTGTGGAAGCGGCGGCAGATGCAAAAAGCGTCGTCGGGGCGCTGCGCCTCGCCTGCCTTGCCTTCAAAAACGATGTTGTCGGCAAGCAGGTTGCTCACAAAGCGCTCTACGAACGCGTCTTTCCTACTGATGAGCAGCGGCGAGAGCACGGGACTGTCGTCGTCCCAGCACCATCCGGCGCCGAACTGGTCGGCGTCTTTCATCGACTTGTCGGCGTAGATATTGCCGCGAATGGTGTCGACGCCCATCTTGTGGATTGCTTCGACGAAGGCGCGCATGTCGTCGGAGTTGAAGCGCGGGTCGAAGCCGCCTACGCAGTAGATGTCGCCCGTAAGCGTACGGTCGTTCACTTCGCCGGTGTAGCACAGCTCTGTCTTGAACTGATAGCTGCCGCCCAAGCGGTCGATGGCTGCTATCGCCGTGACAAGTTTCATCGTAGACGCCGGGCGCAGAAGCAGACGCGCATTGTGACTGTAGAGCACCGAGTCGGCATCGAGGTCGTAAACCATCATTCCGACTGTACTTGTCTCGAACATATCGTGCTGAAGCAGATTGTCCAAGTGTTTTGCCACAGCAATATTCCACGGCAAAGCCTGCTCCGTCACCTTGAACGTGTCGGGCATAAGCGTGTCGGCTACCGCCGAACTGTCGTCTTCGTCAAACTCAATATCTGTCTGTGCCGTTGCTCCTGATGCGAAGAGGAACGCCACGAGGGTCAATACATATTTATATATATAGTCTTTCATCGTGTTATATGGTGCTTCTACACCACGTTTCTATTGTCTTTTCCGTTGTTTTGGGGTTATTCTTGCTTCTACAATACACTATACCTATTTCGGTTTCTGCGAATACTCAATGCTTATTCCTGCCTTTGCCTGCGACGAATTTCTTCGATGAATTCTTTTGTCTGCTGCGGCTGTGCATAAGTTATCTTTCCGCAACCGTATTCTATCACGATGTGGCGCGCCGTGAACAATGTGCCACGCACCGCACGTGCCGCTATTATCTCGTTGACGGCAATAGTTGTGCTCTTGCCAAGTCTGCCACGTACTATCACGAGGTTGCCGTCTGCGGTGAATGTGTATGTGGTGTGTACCAAGCGGTCGACACCTGCCGCGCCAAGCAACAGACACACGAAGCCTAACGCAGGGGTTATGCCGCTGCGCACAAGAAAACACCAAAGAGCTACAACTGCCAACAATACTATCGTGGCTATGCCCTGCATGCTGACGTTATGATGGAATGTTCGGTTCATAATGCAAATCTACTATTTTTTTGTGATACAGACAAGCGATACACAACAAAACAGCCCGACCATCATTGCGACGAATGACGATCGGGCGATTTAATTTACATTTCTATTAAATCGTATATTCTAATTTCAGACTACTCGCAAATGTTGGTTTTATTACTCGCAAATGCTGGTTTAGAAAATCGTGAGCGTGTAAAGATAGACTACTGCTGCGGGGAACGCCATCAGCGAAGAGTCGAAACGGTCGAGCATTCCGCCGTGACCGGGCAGGATGTTGCCAGAATCCTTGATGCCGATGGTGCGCTTGAAGAGCGACTCAACAAGGTCGCCCCATGTGCCGAAGAACACAACCACGAGGCCCAAGCCCATCCACTGCGGTATGCTGAGGGCCAGTTCCGCAGCGCCGTTGTGCAGAGAAGATGTCTCGTAAAGACCAACGCCTGCTGCAACAGCGAGTACAAGGATGCCGCCTCCGATGCTTCCTTCCCAACTCTTGCCCGGACTAACACGCGGGAAGAGTTTGTGCTTGCCGAAGAGCGAACCGCTGAGGTAAGCGCCAGTGTCGTTTGTCCAAAGGAAAACAAACACGCTAAGCGGCAACAGATAGTTGTAAACCACGCCGTCTGCACCCTCACGGAATGCGAGTACGTTGATTGTAGACAACGGCAATGCAATATACATCTGCGCAAGCATTGTATACGCCCAGTTGTTTATCGGATTCGGCGCCTTTGTGTAGAGTTCGGCGATGAACAGATAGACGATAGTAAGCAAGTAAGGGATGAACACTGCCGACGGAACGATGCCCGAGCAATAGCCAGCGATACTGAAGAACAAGTACACGCCGGCAACGGTGGTGATGAGACGGTTCGTTGTGACGCCTTCTATGTCGTTCACAATGCCCGTAAACTCCCAGATAGTGAGTCCGGTGACCAATGCGAACAGAAGTATCATCGCCTCCGGACGCAAGAAACACGTGACAACGGCTGCTACGAAGAGCACACCGGTGATGGCACGTACAATGAAGTTTTTCATTTTATCGCTCATAATGCTTACGTTTATTTATTTTCTGTCTGTTCTGCTGCGTCATCAGCTGCATTTTCCGCTGCATCAACCGGCTTTTCTACAGATTCAGCATCAGTATTTTCAGACTTATCTGTAGGAAGTGCTGCCTGCTTCGCCAACGATTCCTCGTGTTCTTTCTGCGCCTGGCGCACAGCCTCCGGCATATCCTCAAGTTTCGGTGTGTTGTCGTCGATGATTTCCTCAGAACGACTCACCCACGGACGCTTTCCGAAGATGCGCTCCACGTCCTCTGCAAAGATTACCTCACGAGTCATGAGGAGTTCGGCGAGTTCGTTGTGACCCGCAGCGTGCTCCTTAAGCAAAGCCTTGGCACGTGCATACTCGTCGTTCACCATCTTCAGCACCTCGTCGTCGATGATCTTAGCCGTTGTCTCCGAGTAAGGACGCTGGAACTGATACTCCTGGTTGTTGTAGTAGCAGATATTCGGCAGGCGATCGCTCATGCCGGCGTAGGCAACCATGCCGAAAGCCGACTTTGTAGCGCGTTCGAGGTCGTTCATAGCGCCGGTAGAAATGTGTCCGGTGAAGAGTTCTTCGGCTGCACGACCGCCAAGCAGTGCACACATCTCGTCGAGCATCTGCTCCTTTGTTGTGATCTGACGCTCTTCGGGCAGGTACCAAGCTGCTCCGAGCGCTCTGCCACGCGGCACAATGCTCACCTTAACGAGCGGATTGGCGTGCTCGCAGAACCAAGAAACGGTAGCGTGACCTGCCTCGTGCAGCGCGATTGTGCGCTTCTCGGACTCAGTCATTACCTTTGTCTTCTTCTCCAGACCGCCGATGATGCGGTCTACTGCGTCGAGGAAGTCCTGCTTGCCTACCTTGCTGCTGTTATGGCGTGCGGCGATAAGCGCCGCCTCGTTGCACACATTGGCGATATCTGCACCCGAGAAGCCCGGCGTCTGACGCGAGAGGAAGTCGATGTCCACCGTCTCGTCTATCTTCACCTTTCTCAGATGCACCTGGAATATCTCCTTACGCTCTGTAAGGTCGGGCAAATCTACCGTAATCTGACGGTCGAAACGTCCGGCACGAAGCAATGCCTTGTCGAGCATATCGGCACGATTGGTTGCAGCGAGGATGATAACACCGCTGTTTGTGCCGAAACCGTCCATCTCTGTAAGCAAAGCGTTAAGCGTATTCTCGCGCTCATCGTTGCCGCCCATTGCCGGATTCTTGCTACGTGCACGACCTACGGCGTCGATCTCGTCGATGAAGATAATGCACGGAGCCTTCTCCTTTGCCTGACGGAAGAGGTCGCGGACACGACTTGCACCCACGCCGACAAACATCTCCACAAAGTCGGAACCGCTCATAGAGAAGAACGGAACGCCAGCTTCGCCTGCCACTGCCTTTGCGAGCAATGTCTTACCGGTGCCCGGAGGGCCTACAAGGAGTGCTCCCTTAGGAATCTTACCACCAAGTTCGGTATACTTCTGCGGCTGCTTGAGGAAGTCGACAATCTCCTGCACCTCCTGCTTTGCGCCAACCTGACCCGCTACGTCCTTGAACGTGATGCCGAGATCGTTGCCCTTCTCGTACATCTGCGCCTTCGACTTGCCGACGTTGAAAACTCCGCCGCCAGCTCCGCCGCCGCCCATGCGGCGCATCATGAAGAGCCACAAGAAGACGAAGAAGATAATCGGACCGAAGGTGTAGAACAGCGTCATGAGTCCGGAGTTGGAGTCCTTCTCGTAGCTGAAATCGAGTATCTTGCCTCTCTTCATTGCAGAAGAGAGATAGTTGTCTACGCCGTCAACCGAGCCGTATGTAACTTCTACATACGGTTTCTGACCAACCTGCTGCGCCGACTTGCCGAACACGTCGCGGATTTTGTCCGGACGCACGTACATACGCAGCGTTCCGTTGTCCTTGTTCACAACCACACTGCGTGCGTAGCCCTTGTCGACATACACCTGAAACTTGGTGTACGTAGCTTCCTGACCAGCGGCACCGCCGTCGAAGAAGCCCTTGCCGCCATCTGTGAAGAACAGCAAAGCCAGCATCACGATGATAATCGTGTAGATCCAGTTCATGTTGAACTTAGGCATCTTCGGCTGGTTGTTATCGCCAGATGGATTATTGTTTGTGTTCATATTAACCTAACTATTAATCGAGATTCGGAATATTCGTAACCTTAGCGTCCTCCCAGAGGTTCTCAAGGTTATAGTAGTCGCGTGCTTCGGGTATGAAGATGTGCACGATAACCTCCACGTAGTCCATTGCCACCCAGTAAGCCTGCGGCAGTCCGACTGTATGTACCGGCTTTTCGCCAGCCTCGATGCGTGCCGTCTCGCATACAGAGTCGGCGATAGCCTCCACCTGCGAGGGCGAGTTGCCCTGACAGATTACGAAGTAGCTTGCTATATTGCCGTCGATACCACGGAGGTCGGCGATTGTGATGTCCTGTCCTTTCTTCTCTTGAATACCTTTTACGATGGCTTCAACCAACTTGTCTTTAATTTCCATTTACTATTGTCCTTGTTTAATGATATATTCTGATGTATATTTTCGGTGTATATTATATAATGTATATATTATTTAATGTGACTACATTTATATACCTGCTTTTTAAGCCGTACAAAGATACAGCGATTTATCCGAAAAACGACTTAAAACCACGGAAAATGGCTTTTTATTAGATTTTATTAAAAAAAATCAGCGAAAAATATTGCCGTTCTAAAAATTATTCGTAACTTTGCACTCGCAATAAGGGAACAAGTTGCAATAACATATTGGGATATGGTGTAATGGTAACACTGCAGATTCTGGTCCTGCCTTTCCTGGTTCGAGTCCGGGTATCCCAACTTTGAGCGACATTCTTCTTATCAAGAGGGATGTTTTTTATTGCGATAGAGTTCCGACTTTGCAAACATTGGGATATGGTGTAATGGTAACACTGCAGATTCTGGTCCTGCCTTTCCTGGTTCGAGTCCGGGTATCCCAACTCAAAGCATTCATCTTTCAAAGATGGATGCTTTTTTTGTATACAATAAATACCCTATATTACTTTTTTTACGTAACTTTGCATGGAATAGGAGGTCTGCTGCCTTCTATCGTAAAAAAGGATTCAGAAGATTTCAAAAAGACATCAGTATATTTCAACAATATATGAGCACCGACAACTTGGAATTATTAGACAAGATACAGTATCCCGACGACCTCCGCAAGTTGCCCATTGAGCAACTGCCGGAGCTCTGCGCCGAACTGCGTCAGGACATCGTGAAGGAATTGTCCGTCAACCCCGGACACCTTGCGTCGTCGCTTGGCGTGGTGGAGCTGACGGTGGCGTTGCACTACGTGCTGAACACGCCCTACGACCGCATCGTGTGGGACGTAGGACATCAGGCGTACGGCCACAAGATACTCACCGGACGCAAGGACCAGTTCTACACTAACCGCAAACTGGGCGGCATACGTCCGTTCCCGTCCCCGAAAGAAAGCGAGTACGACACGTTCACGTGCGGACACGCCTCCAACTCCATCTCCGTGGCGTTGGGCATGGCTGTGGCTGCGCATAAGAATAACGACACAGACCGACACGTCGTAGCCGTAATAGGCGACGGCGCGATGTCGGGCGGACTGGCGTTTGAGGGCCTCAACAACGTATCGTCGTCGCCCAACGACCTGCTCATCATCCTCAACGACAACGACATGAGCATCGACCATGCTGTGGGCGGCATGGAGAAATACCTGCTCAACCTCGACACCAACGCCACATACAACCGCTTGCGCGACCGCGCTTCGAAGTGGCTCCACTCGAAGGGCTATCTCAACGACGACCGTCGCAAGGGACTCATACGCCTTAACAACGCCATCAAGTCGGCGCTTGCCCACCAGCAGAACATCTTCGAGGGCATGAACATACGCTACTTCGGTCCGTTCGACGGCAACAACGTGGTGGAACTGGTGCGCATACTCAACCAGCTGAAGGACATGCGCGGTCCGAAGCTCCTGCACCTGCACACGGTGAAGGGCAAGGGATACAAACCTGCCGAGGAAGCGGCTACGATATGGCACGCACCTGGCAAGTTCGACCCCGACACGGGCGAGCGACTCACCGACGACACTTCGTCGCAGCCGCTGCGCTACCAGGACGTGTTCGGACGCACCATCATCGAACTTGCGAAGCAGAACCCGAAGATAATGGGCGTAACGCCGGCTATGCCTACGGGTTGCTCTCTCGACCTTATGATGCACGAGATGCCCGACCGCGTCTTCGACGTGGGCATCGCCGAAGGACACGCCGTTACGTTCTCAGCCGGAATGGCTAAAGACGGACTGATGCCGTTCTGCAATATCTACAGCGCCTTCTCGCAGCGCGCCTACGACAACATAGTGCACGACGCGGCGATACTCAATCTGCCGCTCGTACTGTGCTTAGACCGCGCCGGACTGGTTGGCGAGGACGGCGCTACGCACCACGGCGTGCTCGACATCGCCGCATTGCGCCCCGTGCCCAACCTCACGCTCTGCTCGCCTATGGACGAGTGCGAGCTGCGCCGCATGATGTACACAGCTCAACTGCCCGACAAGGGCACGGTAGTGATACGCTACCCGCGCGGCAGAGGTGTGCGTCGCGACGACTGGCATTGTGAGCTTGAAGAGATACCCATCGGCAAGGGCCGCTGCATACGCGAAGGCAACGATGTGGCGGTGCTCAGCTACGGACCGATAGGCAACGATGTGGAGAAAGCTATCAACGAGCTTGCCGCTGAGGGCTGCACACTCAGCGTAGCCCACTACGACATGCGCTTCTGCAAACCGCTCGACGAGGCGCTCCTGCAGGACATCGCAGCGAAGTTCAAGCGCATCATCACCATCGAGGATGCGCAGCGCACGGGCGGATTCGGTTCGGCTGTGCTCGAGTGGATGAGCGACAACGACAAGCAGGTGAAGGTGGTGCGCATGGGCATACCCGACCGCTTCATCGAGCACGGCACCGTGGCTCAGCTTCAGCACATTGCGGGCATTGACGTAGAAGCAATCAAAGCACGAATAAAGAATTTTGAGTTTTGAATTTTGAGTTTTGAATTATGCGCTGCGCGCATTTTGAATTTATGAGTTGAGAGTTATGAATTCAAAATCAGCGAAACCGACAATTCAAAACTGAATAATTCAAAATCGGCGAAGCCGACAATTCAAAACTCAAAATTCAAAACTCAAAACTCCTACGCAAATCTCACAACATCACCATCTCAACATCTCAACATCTCAACATCAAAACAAAAGAACATGAAAATCATTATATCTGGCGCATACGCCATCGGCTGCCACCTCGCACGACTGCTCTCGCGCGAACACGAAGACATCGTGGTTATGGACACCGACGAGGAGCGCTTCTCACATATCGGTTCTGACGTAGACATCCTCACGATGGAGGCATCGTCTACGAGCATCGAGGCGCTGAAGAACGCCGGTGCGGAGAAAGCCGATTTGTTCATTGCCGTGACACCCGACGAGAGCAAGAACATGAACTCGTGCGTGTTGGCGAAGGCGCTGGGCACCAAGAAGACCGTGGCAAAGATAGACAACGCGGAGTATATCGCGCCCGACCTGCAGGAGTTTTTCTCGCAGCTCGGCGTCAGCAAACTCATCTACCCGGAGATGCTTGCAGCCACCGACATCAACAACGGACTGAAGATGTCGTGGGTGCGCCAGCGCTGGGACGTGCACGGCGGAGCATTGGTGATGCTCGGCGTGAAGCTGCGCGAGACATGTACCATCCTCGACCGACCGATGCGCGAGATCTGCGGACCTGATGATCCGTACCACATCGTGGCTATCAAGCGCGCTGGCGAGACCATCATCCCGGGCGGTAACGACTGCCTGCAGATGTACGACCTTGCCTACTTCATGACTACCAAGCAGTACATACCCTACATCCGCAAGATTGTGGGCAAGGAGCACTACGTAGACGTGAAGAACGTGATGATTATGGGCGGCGGAGCGACAGCTGTGCGTACCGTGAAGACCATGCCTTCGTACATGGACGTGAAGATTATAGAAACCGACGAGCAGCGCTGCGAGCGCCTCAACGCCATTCTCGAAGACGAGAAGGCGCTCATCATCAACGGCGACGGACGCGACCTCTCGCTGCTCATCGAGGAAGGCATCAAGAACACGCAGGCGTTCGTGGCTCTCACGGGCAACGCCGAGACCAATATCCTCGCCTGCCTTACGGCGAAGCGCATGGGTGTGCGCAAGACGGTGGCTATGGTAGAGAACATCGACTACGTGAGCATGGCTGAGAGTCTGGATATCGGCACAATCATCAACAAGAAGTCGATTGCGGCGAGCCACATCTACCAGATGATGCTCGACGCCGACGTTCACAACGTGCGCTTCCTGATGACCGCCAACGCCGACGTTGCGGAGTTCATACCGTCGGAAGGTTCGAAGGTGACGCAGAAGCCCGTGAAGGACCTCGGTCTGCCGGTAGGCATGACCATCGGCGGACTGGTGCGCGACGGCGTAGGTCTGCTTGTGTCGGGTAACACCATGATTCAGCCCGGCGACTCGGTAATGGTATTCTGCCACAACGTCAACATGAAGAAAATAGAGAAGTTCTTTCTGTAATGATAAACCTGAAACTTTTATATAAAATCATCGGTTCGCTGCTCTTCATCGAGACAACGATGTTCCTCGTGTGCCTTGGCGTCGCCATAGGCTACGAGGAGGAAGACGTTTTTCCGTTCGCTTGCTCAGTCATTATCTCTGCAAGCGTCGGCCTCACGATGCGTCTGCTTGGACGCAAGTGCGAAAACTCACTATCGCGTCGCGACGCCTATCTCGTAGTGACGCTCACCTGGGTAGTGTTCTCACTCTTCGGCACCCTACCCTTCCTCATTGGCGGCTACCTGCCGTCGTTCACAGACGCATTCTTTGAAACCATGTCGGGCTTCACCACCACCGGTGCCACCATCATCGACGACGTCTCCACGCTGCCCCACGGCATATTGTTCTGGCGTTCGTTCATGCAGTGGATAGGCGGTTTGGGTATAGTGTTCTTCACCATCGCCCTTCTGCCCTCGTTTGTAGGCGGAAGCGTGAAGGTGTTCGCCGCCGAAGCAACGGGCCCTATCAAGACCAAGCTGCACCCGCGCCTCAGCACCAACGCCAAGTGGATATGGGTGGTTTATCTCTGCATCACGCTGCTCTGCATCGGTTCGCTGATGCTTGCCGGCATGACGCCGTTTCGCAGCATCAACTACAGTATGGCGACGGCGGCAACGGGTGGCTTCGCGGTAGACAGCGACTACTCGGTCTTCACGCCCGCCGTGCAGTACATCCTCACGTTCTTCTGCTTCGTATCGGGCGTCAATTTCACCTTATTATATATATCCGTCTCTAAGCGCAAGCTGTCCACGCTGCTCAAGAGTGCCGAGTGCCGTCTGTATCTCTCCATGGTTTTAGGCTGCGCTGCGTTCATAGCCTTCGAACTGATGTGGAAGAACGACTACGCTCTGGAGCCAGCCGTGCGCAGCAGTCTGTTCCATGTGGTGTCGTTCATCACCAGTACGGGTCTGTTGGCAGACGACCCTGCCAAGTGGGCGCACGTGACGTGGGTGGTGCTCGCCGTGTGTATGTTCCTCGGTCCATGCTCGGGCTCTACGGGCGGTGGCTTCAAGTGCATCCGCGGCGTCATGCTTCTAAAGGTGATAAAGAACGAGTTCCGCCAGATGCTCCACCCCAACGCCGTTCTGCCGGTAAAGATAGACGGTGTGAACGTGCCGCAAAGCAAGCGCGTAACGCTGCTGGCTTTCCTCACGAGCTACCTCATCCTGTGTCTCGTCTGCTCGTTTTCGATGATTGCGATGGGCATCGACAACACCAACTCCATCACCATCACGCTGAGTACGCTCGGCAACGTCGGACCGACGCTCGGTCTTGAAATCGGACCGACCATGTCGTGGAGCATTCTGCCCGACACGGCGAAGTGGATATGCTCCATACTGATGCTTATCGGACGTCTTGAGATCTTCACGGTTTTAGTCATATTCACTCCGCAATTCTGGAAGGAGAACTAAAGCAGAAGTTCTGAAGAAGAATCAAGCCGTAATATCTGTCAATCTGAAACCTATATTCCTATAATGAGTCATCGTGCTCCGAACGCAATCCAATCGGACACCGAACGCAATCTGATCGGACGGCGGACGCAATCCGATCGGGCGGCGGACGCAATCTGATCGGACACCGTACGGAGAACGATGACTCATGCTATATCTGCAAGCCCCTTCTTTTGTGCTTTTATTAGGGTTTGTTTAGTTTTTTCGTGCCTTTTTACTTGCTCCAAACTGCCATTTTTGCTATATTTGCAACCGTATCTTTGATACTTTTGCATTGAAACAAATTTACTACTAACATAATATCTTACACTATGGCAAAAACAAAGCAGATTGTAGAGTGTGTGCCTAACTTCAGCGAAGGCCGCGACTTGAACGTTATTCGTCAGATCACTGACGCAGTGGAGAGCGTTAAGGGTGTTAAGTTGCTCGACGTAGACCCGGGCGAAGCAACCAACCGCACAGTCGTAACCTTCGTTGGCGAACCCGACGACGTCGTGGAGGCTGCTTTCAGAGCAGTGGGCAAAGCCGCTCAACTTATAGATATGCGTCAGCATCACGGTGCGCATCCGCGTATCGGCGCCACCGACGTACTGCCGATTGTTCCGGTGAGCGGCATCACACTTGAGGAGTGCGCAGAGATTTCGCGCCAGCTCGCAAAGCGCATCGCCGACGAACTCAATATTCCGTGCTATTGCTACGAGGCTGCGGCGTTCAAGCCGGAGCGCAAGAACCTCGCCGTGTGCCGCAAGGGCGAATACGAGGGTATCGCCGAGCGTATCGACGACGACGCTGAGGCGCCCGACTTCGGCAGACGTCCGTTCGACGAGCAGGTGGCTCGCACTGGCTGCACCGTCGTAGGAGCACGCGACTTCCTCATAGCCGTCAACTTCAATCTCAACACTACGTCTACACGCCGCGCCAACGCCATCGCGTTCGACGTGCGCGAGAAGGGTCGCCCCATGCGCGAGGGCAACCCCATCACCGGCAAGAAGCTCTGCTACGCCGACGGCACACCGATAATGAAGCCCGGCACACTGAAGTGTACGAAGGCTATCGGATGGTATATCGACGAATACGGCATCGCTCAGGTGTCGATGAACATCACTAATATCAATGTAACGCCGCTGCACAAGGCGTTCGACGAGGTGTGCCGCTGCGCTCAGAACCGCGGCGTGCGCGTCACGGGCACAGAGATTGTGGGTCTCGTGCCGGAGCGCACCCTGCTCGAAGCCGGTCGCTACTTCCTCGCTAAGCAGCAGCGCTCGGCTGGCATACCGAAGAAGGACATTCTCAACATCGCCATCAAGTCGCTCGGACTCTCCGACCTCAAAGAGTTCAAGCCCGAGGAGAAGATTATAGAATACGTTATGGCGGCTGGCGCAGAGAAGCAGAACCTGCTCGTAGACCTCACCGTGAAAGGCTTCGCCGAGGAGACATCGCGCGAGAGTCCGGCTCCTGGAGGCGGATCGGTTTCGGCATACATGGGCGCACTGGGCGCATCGCTGGCTACAATGGTGGCTAACCTGTCGAGCCACAAGCCGGGCTGGGACGATCAGTGGGACGAGTTCGCTGCCGTTGCCGAGGAAGGCATTGCGCTGCAGGAACGTCTGCTCCACCTCGTAGACGAGGATACAGAGGCGTTCAACCGCATCATGGCTGCCTTCGGAATGCCGAAGAACACGCCTGAGGAGAAGGCTGCACGCTCTGAGGCTATACAGACCGCTACGCTCTTCGCTACGGAGGTGCCGCTGGAGACGATGAAGGCTTCGTTCGAGGTGTTCGACGTTTGCCGCAAGATGGTAGAAAAGGGCAACCCGAACAGCGTGTCTGACGCTGGTGTGGGCGCTTTGGCGGCTCGCGCAGCTGTGCTCGGTGCTGGAATGAACGTGAAGATAAACGCCGGCTCGCTGAAGGACCGCGAAAAGGCTGAAGCGCTCATCGCCGAGGCTAACGAGCTTATAGCCAAGGCAAACAGCGAAGAGGCTGAGATTACAAAACTCGTTGAAGAGAAACTCTAAAACCTAATAATATGACATTTGCAGAAGAGATACGCTTGGGCATACCCGACTTCCTTCCCGAACCGATGCCCTACGACCCGAATATAAATCATGCGCCGAAGCGCAAGGAGATACTCAACCACGAGGAGAGGAAGCTGGCGCTGCGCAACGCCCTGCGCTACTTCCCGAAACAGTTGCACGCACAACTGGCGCCGGAGTTCATCGCCGAACTCGACACGTACGGACGCATATACATGTACCGCTATCGCCCTACATACGATATGTACGCACGCCCCATCGACGAGTATCCGCACCGCTCCGAGCAGGCTGCCTCCATCATGCTCATGATTCAGAACAACCTGAACCCCGAAGTGGCTCAGCATCCGCACGAACTAATCGTCTACGGAGGCAACGGCGCCATCTTCCAGAACTGGGCGCAGTATCGACTCACAATGAAATATCTCAGCGAGATGACCGACGAGCAGACGCTCGTGATGTACTCGGGTCATCCGCTCGGACTCTTCCCGTCGCATCCGAACGCTCCGCGCGTGGTGGTGACGAACGGAATGGTGATACCCAACTACTCGAAGCCCGACGACTGGGAGCGCCTGAACGCTCTCGGCGTGAGCCAGTACGGACAGATGACTGCCGGATCGTACATGTACATCGGCCCGCAGGGCATCGTGCACGGCACAACCATCACCGTGCTCAACGCGGCGCGCAAGCAGCGCAGCGAGAAGGGCGGACCGCAGGACATTCGCGGCATGCTTTTCGTGTCGTCGGGTCTGGGCGGCATGTCGGGCGCTCAGCCTAAGGCTGGCAACATCGCCGGCGTGGTGAGCGTGTTGGCAGAGATTAACCCACTGGCGGCAAAGAAGCGCTACGACCAGGGATGGGTGGACGAACTGCACGACAATCTCGACGAACTCATTCCTGCCATAAAGCGCAGCGTAGAAGAGAAGCGCACGGTGTCGATGGCTTACGTGGGCAACGTGGTAGACCTCTGGGAGCGTCTCGCCGATGAAGGCGTACACGTGGACATAGGCAGCGACCAGACCTCGCTCCACAACCCGTGGGCAGGTGGCTACTATCCTGCCGACCTCACGCTCGAGGAGTCGAAGACGATGATGGCAGAGAACCCCGACGAGTTCCGCAAGCATGTGCAGGCGTCGCTGTGCCGCCAGGTGGCTGCCATCAACCGCCTCGCCGCCAACGGCATGTACTTCTTCGACTACGGCAACGCATTCCTCCTGCAGTCGAAGCGCGCAGGTGCCGACATCTGCACAGAGGATGGCAAGTTCCGCTATCCGTCGTACGTGCAGGACATCATGGGACCGATGTTCTTCGACTACGGATTCGGTCCGTTCCGCTGGGTATGCACATCGGGCGACCCTGCCGACCTTGCCAAGACCGATGAGATTGCGGCACGTGTGCTTGAGGAGATAATGAAGAACTCGCCCGACGAGATAAAGGGACAGATGGCTGACAACATCCACTGGATTGTGGAGGCAGGCAGAAACCAGCTTGTGGTGGGTTCGCAGGCTCGCATCCTCTACGCCGACGCTGAGGGTCGTGCGAAGATTGCGCTGGCGTTCAACGAGGCTATACGCAAGGGCGAGATAACCCGACCCATCGTGCTCGGACGCGACCATCACGACGTGTCGGGCACCGACTCGCCGTTCCGCGAGACAAGCAACATCTACGACGGTTCGCAGTTCTGCGCCGACATGGCTGTGCAGAACGTCATCGGCGACTCGTTCCGCGGCGCTACATGGGTGTCGCTGCACAACGGCGGCGGCGTAGGCTGGGGCGAAGTGATAAACGGCGGCTTCGGCATGGTGATAGACGGTAGCAAAGACAGCGACCGACACATCAGCGAGATGCTGTTCTGGGACGTGAATAACGGCATCGCACGCCGTGCATGGGCACGCAACGAAGGCTCTATGCACAGCATAGAGCGCGAGATGAAGCGTTCGCACGGACTGCAGGTCACGATGCCGAGCATCGTCGACGACGAAATTATCAATCTAATATAGTAATATAAGGGGGTGCACTTGTCTCAAGTGCACCAACCAAACTGAATAGTGCTAACAACCAGGGGGTGCACTTGTCCCAAGTGCACCAACCAAGAAGAATAGTGCTAACAATCAGGGGGTGCACTTGTCCCAAGTGCACCAACCAAGCTGAATAGTACCAACAGACAGATTGGTGCACTTGAGACAAGTGCACCCCCTTAGACAAGTACCCCCTTCCTCAACAACCAACTAAAAACAACAACAATGAAAAAACATCAGATTTCAGCCGAGCATCTCTCAATCGAACGTATTGGCGAGGTGGTTTATGGCGGCTACAAGATAGAACTGAGTGACGACGCGCAGAAGCGCATCGTGAAGTGTAGAGAATATCTCGACCGAAAGATAGCGGAGACCACCGCTCCTATCTACGGCGTTACGACGGGCTTCGGCTCGCTCTGCAACGTGAGCATCGGCGCCGACGACCTGGCGCAACTACAGATAAACCTCATGATGTCGCATGCTTGCGGAACGGGCGACCGTGTGCCTAACGACATCGTGAAGATTATGCTGCTCTTGAAGATACAGTCGCTCAGCTACGGCTTCTCGGGCTGCCAGCTCGTCACCGTGAACCGACTCATCGACTTCTTCAACAACGACATATATCCTGTGGTATACATGCAGGGCTCGCTCGGCGCATCGGGCGACCTCGTTCCGCTGGCTCACCTTACGCTCCCGCTCGTCGGTCTCGGCGAAGTGGAGGTAGACGGCAAGGTGATTAGCGGCGAGGAGATGCTGCAGAAGTTCAACTGGCAGCCTATCCAGCTCGCATCGAAAGAGGGTTTGGCGCTGCTCAACGGCACGCAGAACATGGGTGCGTTCGCTGTATGGGCGCTGCTGCAGTCGCATCGTCTGAGCGATTGGGCAGACAAGATTGCGGCTATGTCGCTCGATGCCTACTACGGACTCACGGCGCCTTTCACCGACGCTGTGCATCAGGTGCGTCCGCACAAGGGACAGATCGTCACGGCGGCTCGCATGAGAGAGCTGCTCAAGGGCAGTGAGATTGTGGAGAAGCCGAAGTCGTACGTGCAGGACCCGTATTCGTTCAGATGCATCCCGCAGGTTCACGGCACGGTGAAGGACACCATCGCGTACGTCGACTCTGTGATTGACGTCGAGGTGAACTCGGCAACCGACAACCCGACCGTTTGTCCTGACGAAGACCTCATCATCTCTGCCGGCAACTTCCACGGCGAACCGATTGCCATGCCTATGGACTTCCTCTCGATAGCCATGTGCGAACTCTCGAACATCTCTGAGCGTCGCATCTACAAGCTCATCAGCGGCACACGCGGTCTGCCGAGCTTCCTCGTAGCAAGTCCGGGTCTGAACAGCGGCTTCATGATTCCACAGTACACAGCCGCATCGGTGGTGAGCCTCAACAAGTCGCTCGCTACGCCGTCGTCTGTAGACAGCATCCCGTCGAGCCAGGGTCAGGAAGACCATGTGAGCATGGGTGCCAATGCAGCCATCAAGCTATATAAGGTGGTGCTCAATACGGAGCGCGTGCTTGCCATCGAACTCTTCAACGCGGCTCAGGCTCTCGAGTTCCGCCGTCCGCTGAAGTCGTCGCCGGCTGTAGAAGCTATTTTCGAGGAATACCGCAAGGTGGTGCCGTTCATCGTACGCGACGAAGTAATGTATCCGCACATTGCTAACTCAATCGAATTCTTACGCAAATGAGATTATTAGTTAAGAATATAAAAACTCTCGCTGGCATCGAGCATGCGCCAAAGCTGCGCTTGCAGGGCAAGGAGATGTCTGCGTTCAACACTATCGACGATGCGTGGCTGCTCGTAGAAGACGGTCGCTTCGCTGCGTTCGGTAGTGTTGCCGACGGTATGCCGACTGGCACCTTCGACCAAACCATCGACGCTGAAGGTGGAATGGTTCTGCCGTCGTGGTGCGACTCGCATACGCACATCGTCTTCGCAGGCAGCAGAGAGCGCGAGTTCGTCGACAAGATAAACGGACTGAGCTACGAGGAGATTGCACGTCGCGGAGGAGGCATACTCAACTCAGCCGACCTGCTGCACAACACTTCTGAGGACGAGCTGTTCCGCCAGGCTATGCAACGACTCGACGAGGTGATACGCAAGGGAACGGGCTGCATAGAGATAAAGAGCGGCTACGGACTGAACCTCGAGGACGAACTGAAGATGCTGCGCGTCATACAGCGCATGAAGGAGACGTCGCCTGCAAAGATTGTGTCTACATTCCTCGGAGCGCACGCCGTGGCTCGCGGCATAACGCAAAGCGACTACGTGAAGCTCATCATCGACGAGATGATACCCGAAGTGGGTCGCCAGCATCTCGCCGACTTCATCGACGTGTTCTGCGACCGCGGCTTCTTCACGCCTGAAGAGACGGGACGTATGCTCGAAGCGGCTGCCCGATGGGGCATGCGACCGAAGATTCACGCCGACGAACTGGCTTCGTCGGGCGGTGTGGAAATCGGCGTAAAGCATGGCGCATTGTCGGTAGACCATCTGGAGAGTATGACCGAAGAGGAAATAGACATTCTGCTTGGCAGCGAGACGACGCCAACTGTCCTGCCCGGCACGTCGTTCTTCCTCAACATGCCTTACGGCAAGGGTCGCAAGATGATTGACGCTGGCTTGGGCATAGCCGTAGCGAGCGACTACAATCCTGGTTCAACGCCGTCTGGCGACATGAAGTTTGTGGTCTCGCTTGCTTGCATCAAGATGCGCCTGCAACCCAACGAGGCAATCAACGCCGCAACACTCAACGGCGCCTACGCTATGGGCGAAAGCCACAACTACGGAAGCATCGCGAAGGGCAAGGTTGCCAACTTCTTCATCACCACCCCGCTGCCGTCAGTCGACTTCATTCCGTATGCCTACACCACGCCGATTGTCAAGAAGGTGGTGCTTGGAGGAAAAGAATTTTGAATTGTGAGTTTTTTTGCGTAATTTTGTAGTCATTATACTATAAAGCATTCAACAATAAAAAACGCAACAGCACGATGGAAGACTTCATACACCTGCACGTACACACCTACTACTCCATTCTTGACGGACAGTCGCCTGTGGAAAAGCTTGTCGACAAAGCCGTGGCTAACGGCATGCGCGGCATGGCTATCACCGACCATGGCAATATGTTCGGCGTGAAAGAGCTGTTCAACTACTGCAACAAGATAAACGGCAAACTGAAAGACCAGGGCAAGGAGCCTTTCAAGCCAATATTCGGTTGCGAGATGTACGTTGCTCGCCGCACCAAAGCCGACCGTGTCAAGGAGAAGGGCGACGCTGGCGGCTATCACCTCATCGTGCTTGCGAAGAACTACCACGGATACAAGAATCTCATCAAGCTCGTGTCGCGTGCTTGGGTGGACGGATTCTACTCTAAGCCGCGTACCGACAGAGCCGACCTCGAGAAGTATCACGAGGACCTCATCGTCTGCTCGGCATGTATCGCTGGCGAGGTGCCGGCGAAGATACTGAAGGGCGACATACCCGGTGCTCGCGAAGCCATCGAATGGCATAAGCGTGTGTTCGGCGACGACTACTATCTGGAGCTTCAGCGCCACGAGGTGAAAGATCCCAACCAGCGCGCCAACCGCGAGACATTCCCGCTGCAGCAGCGCGCCAACAAGGAGATTCTGAAACTCGCAAAGGAGTACGGCATAAAGGTGGTCTGCACCAACGACTGCCACTTTGTCGACCAGGAGAACGCCGAGGCTCACGACCACCTGCTCTGCCTCTCTACCGGAAAGGAGCTCAACGACCCGACGCGTATGCTCTACTCTAAGCAGGAGTGGTTCAAGACGCGCGAGGAGATGAACGAGATATTCGCCGACGTGCCCGAAGCGCTTTCCAACACGCTCGAGATATTGGATAAGGTGGAGACCTACTCCATCGACCACTCGCCTATCATGCCGTTCTTCCCCATCCCGGCGGAGTTCGGCACGGAGGAGGATACTCGCAAGCGCATCTCGCCCGAAGAACTCTTCCGCGAGTTCACCACCGACGAGAACGGCAAAGAGATAATGTCTCACGAGGAAGCCGAGAAGAAGATAAAGAAGCTCGGCGGCATCGACAAGCTCTACCGCATCAAGTTCGAAGCCGACTATCTTGCGAAGCTCGCCTACGACGGAGCGAAACGTCTCTACGGCGAACCGCTCTCCGACGAGGTGTACGAGCGAGTGAAGTTCGAGCTGCACATCATGAAGACGATGGGTTTCCCGGGCTACTTCCTCATCGTGCAGGACTTCATCAACTCGGCTCAGGACGAGCTGGGCGTCATGGTAGGTCCTGGCCGTGGCTCGGCAGCCGGTTCTGTTGTCGCCTACTGCTTGGGCATCACCAAGATCGACCCTATCAAGTACGACTTGCTGTTCGAACGTTTCCTCAACCCCGACCGTATCTCTCTCCCCGATATCGATACCGACTTCGACGACGACGGACGCGGCAAGGTGCTCGAGTGGGTGGAGGACAAGTACGGACACGACAAGGTGGCGCACATCATCACCTACGGCACGATGGCCACGAAGAACTCTATCAAGGACGTGGCTCGTGTGGAGAAGCTGCCGCTCGACATATCCAACCGTCTCTGCAAGGCAATCCCCGACAAGCTGCCCGACGGAATGAAGATGAACCTCACCAACGCCATCAAGTGCGTGCCCGAGCTACGCGAAGCCGAAGCCAGCGCCAACCCGCAGATGGCAAACACCATAAAGTACGCAAAGATGCTCGAGGGCACCGTTCGCGGAACGGGCATCCACGCCTGCGGCACCATCATCTGCCGCGACGCCATCAGCGACTGGGTGCCTGTGTCTACGGCTGAAGACAAGAGCGACCCAGGACACAAGTTGCTCGCCACACAGTACGACGGACACGTCATCGAGGAGACCGGACTCATCAAGATGGACTTCCTCGGACTCTCCACCCTGTCTATCATGAAGGAGACCGTTGAGAACATACGCCTCACCCACGACGGCTTCACGCTCAACCTCGACACAATACCTATCGACGACGAACTCACATACAAGCTCTATCAGGAAGGACGCACCATCGGCACGTTCCAGTTCGAGTCGGCTGGTATGCAGAAGTATCTGCGCGAGTTGCGTCCTACGGTGTTCGAGGACCTCATCGCCATGAACGCCCTCTACCGACCGGGACCTATGGACTACATCCCCTCGTTCATCGCCCGCAAGAACGGCAAGGAGCCTATCACATACGACATCCCCTGCATGGAGAAGTATCTGAAAGACACCTACGGCATCACGGTCTATCAGGAGCAGGTGATGCTCCTCTCGCGCCAGCTTGCCGACTTCACCCGTGGCGAGTCCGACGCTCTGCGTAAGGCGATGGGTAAGAAGAAGAAAGCCATCGTAGACGCCATGAAGCCGAAGTTCATCGAGGGCGGCAAGAAGAACGGACACGACCCGAAGGTGCTCGAGAAGATCTGGGGCGACTGGGAGAAGTTCGCTTCCTACGCCTTCAACAAGTCGCACGCCACATGCTACTCGTGGGTGGCTTACCAGACGGCGTACCTCAAGGCGCACTACCCTGCCGAGTTCATGGCTGGCAATATGAGCCGATGCCTTAACGACATCACTAAGATTACGAAGCTCATGTCCGAATGTCAGTCTATGGGCATACCCTGCCTCGGTCCTGACGTCAACGAGTCGGAGCAGAAGTTCTCTGCCAACAAGAAGGGCGAAGTGCGCTTCGGACTCTCCGCCATCAAGGGCATGGGCGAGGCTGCTGCCACCAACATCATCGCCGAACGACATAAGAACGGACAATACAAGGACATCTTCGACTTCGTGCAGCGTGTCAACCTCTCCGCTGTCAACCGCAAGGCGATGGAGTCGCTCGCTCTGAGCGGCGGCTTCGACTCGTTCGGCATCCGCCGCGAACAATACTTCGCCCAGAACGCCAAGGGCGACACCTTTGTCGAGACACTGCTGCGCTACGGTCAGGTATACCAGTCGGAACAGTCGTCGATGCAGAACTCGCTGTTCGGCGACATGGGCGGCGTGGAGATACAGACGCCACCGGTGCCCGAGTGCGAGCAGTGGAGCACCATGGAACTGCTGAAGCGCGAACGCGAATTGGTGGGCATCTACCTCTCCGCACATCCGCTCGACGACTACGCCGTCGTGCTCAAGCACATGTGCAACCTCAACTGCACGCAGATTGGTCGCGAGATGGACAAGAAGGCGTTAGCCTCAATCGAAGAACTCACCTTCGGCGGCATCGTCACCTCCGTCTCCCAGCGCTGGACCAAGACCAACAAACCGTTCGGCATCGTCACCATCGAAGACTTCGAGGGCCAGGGCGAGCTGGCACTCTTCGGCGAGGAATGGACAAAATGGCAGAGCATGCTGCAGGAGGAGTATCACGTCTACATCACAGCGCAGTGCGTGCAGCGCTTCCGCAACAACCCCGATGCCTACGACATGGTGATAAAAAAGATTGAATTTCTCAGCGACGTGAAGGAGAAGTCGATAGAAAAGTTCACGGTATACATGGACGCCACGATGTTCAACGACGCACAGCTCACCGACCTGGAGACAACGCTCAAGAGCTCCGACGGCAAGGTGCCGCTCTACATCAACATCCACGACGCCAAGAACAACACCAACATACAGCTCTACAGCCGCAACATAACGGTCGACGTGAACAAGAAACTGCTCACCTCGCTCGACGAAATGGCAGAATTGGGCGTACGCTATGGCATCAACTAACAATTATCAACAGATTGGCACAGACTTTGATATATAATCATTATCTGTAAATAAGATAAGCTGCATCTCAACAATAAAAATAAGTGGCCTTATTTTGTATTGTCTTCGATTTGCATTATCTTTGCATCGCATTGTCATTAAATAAAGAACAATCACTAACAAAAAAACGAATACAACTATGGAAGTAACAATCACAACAGAGAACATCGAACAGTACAGAACTGGCGATCTGCCATTGGTAGTAGACCTTTGGGCTACATGGTGCGGTCCTTGCCGCATGATCGCTCCTATCGTTTCTAAGCTCGCAGAGGAGTACGACGGCAAGATCGTTGTAGGCAAGTGCGACGTAGAGGAGAACGACGACGTAGCAGCTGAGTACCGCGTACGCAACATCCCGACACTGCTCTTCTTCAAGGGCGGCGAACTCGTAGGCAAGCACGTAGGTGCCATCACAGAGGGCGACCTTCGCAAGAAGTTCGACGAACTCGTGTAATATCAGGGGGTGCACTTGTCTCCGCTCGGCTTTGCCGCTTGCCAGAGCAAGAACTGCACCAACCAAGCAGAATGAATCCAACTGCACCAATTTGCCAGTTAGTGCATTCTACTTGGTTGGTGCAGTTCTTGCTCTGGCAAGCGGCAAAGCCGAGCGGAGACAACTGCACCCCCTTTATACAACGCCGAAACAGCCGACAGGTTGTTTCGGCGTTTTTCTTTTGCCATTATTAATGTTCCAATTCTCCACTCCCAGCCTATAAATTGCTGCAAAACGACATCAAAACCAACAAAAAGTTTGTCACTTCCATAAAAAAGCGGTAACTTTGCACAGAATATATGTACCCGTGCAATGGCTCATGCGGTGCATCCGACTTTACGACAACCGATTATCAACAACTAATTTACACATACCCCAACCAAACAATGATTAAGAAGATAAAGAAACTGAAGAAAATACGCCTTCACCGCGAAGGAACCGACACACTCGTTTATGGCTTCATCGTTATTGCGGCAATCGCATTGCTGCTCTGGCGCTTCATAGACAGCAAGGTGCCGTTCTGGTGCTTCACCGCAGTCATGGGCACCGTCTACTGCATCGTCATCAACTTCTTCCGCTGCCCTATCCGCTTCTTCCCCGAAGAAGACACAACGGGACTCGTGGTAGCGCCGGCAGACGGACGCATAGTAGTGATCGAGGAAGTCGACGAGGACGTCTACTTCCACGAGCGCCGCATCATGGTGAGCATCTTCATGAGCCTCTTCAACGTACACGCCAACTGGTTCCCCGTTGACGGAAAGGTGAAGACCGTAGCTCACCACAACGGCAACTACCACAAGGCATGGCTCCCCAAGGCGAGCGAGGAAAACGAGCACGCAGACGTAGTCATCACCACCCCCGAAGGCACCGACATCCTCTGCCGCCAGATAGCAGGCGCAGTGGCTCGCCGCATCGTCACCTACGCCAAGGCAGGCGAAGACTGCTACATCGACGAGCACCTGGGCTTCATCAAGTTCGGTTCACGCGTCGACGTCTACCTGCCGCTCGGCACAGAGATCTGCGTCAAGATGGGACAGCTGACCACCGGCAACGGAACTATTATCGCCAAACTCAAATAAAATAAAGAATGGCTAACTTTATAACACGCAACATACCCAACACCCTTACATGCGGCAACCTCGTTTCGGGTTGCATCGCAACCGTAATGGCACTCGGAGGCGACGCACGCTATGCGCTGATATGGATTATCATCGGCGCCGTGTTCGACTTCTTCGATGGCATGAGCGCCCGCTTGTTCGGCGTCTCGTCGCCCATCGGCAAAGAGCTCGACTCGCTTGCCGACGACGTGACGTTCGGCGTAGCGCCCTCGGCAATAGTCTTCGCCCAGTTGAGCGTGATGGAATACCCCACGGTACTTGCCAGCGTAGAGCCGTACATCCCCTACTGCGCATTCCTTATCGCAGCATTCTCAGCCCTTCGCCTCGCGAAGTTCAACCTCGACACACGCCAGACCACCTCGTTCATCGGCATGCCCACCCCTGCCAACGCCCTCTTCTGGGGTTCGCTGCTCGTCTCACAGCCCACACTCGTCGAGTCGTCGGCATGGATGATACCCGCAATACTGCTGCTCGTAGTGCTCACAAGCCTCCTTTTGGTCAGCGAGCTGCCCATGTTCGCCCTTAAGTTCAAGCAGTGGGGATGGCGCGGCAACGAGCTTCGCTATTCGTTCATCGCCCTCTCCGGCGTTGTCATCGCCCTCTTCGGCGTAATCGGCGGCATGTGGATAGTCATCACCCTCTACTTCCTCACCTCCGTAGTGGCTGACATCGTGAGCCGCACACACGCAACGGTCGACATTGAGAAGTAGAAAGCATCAAGAGAGTGAAAACGGATTGTAGTACCTAAAACCCATTCCTATGTCATTCATCGGACTATTTCTGAAAAGCATATTTATCATGGTGCTTATGATTGCCGTCTTCCTTATCGGCATCATCAGTTTCCTCTATCTGCGCGTGAAGCGCATGACGAAGCAGTTCCGCAACGGCACCAACTCCAACGCCAACCGCAACAACACCCGACGCCAGCAGCAAAACACCACATCGGGCAGCACGAAGCGCCGCAGCGCCGAATACGACGACGGCGTGGTAGTAGAAGAAGAACTCTACGACGAGCGCTCACCGCGTCAGGCTAACCGCAAGATTTTCGCCAAAGACGAGGGCGAATACGTGGAGTTTGAAGAGGAAAAGGAAGAGTAAGAGTAAAAAGGTAAAAAAGTAAAAGAGTAAAAAGATTTATATAATACACTTTTGTGTTTTTATCTCCCATCTACCATTTTTCCGTCTTTTTCCGTCGCAATTTATTGAAGCTCAAATACAGCGAAGGCTGGAAGATACGTTTGTTATCTTCCAGCCTTCGCGTTTATCTACCAGCCAGAGTAAGCGTATTTCTATAGACTTAATGCGCTGGTTTATCCAAGCATCGGAATATCCCAAACGTTTGTAGTCAACGATGGCCTTAACCCGTGACAATTTGTCACGGGTTCATTACCTTCTTTTTTGAGTCTCTGCTTCAGCTTTCTCCAATAAGCATTGGCATCTTTGCTATCCGTCAGCACACCGCACACATCCACAATGGAGAAATACCACTTCTCCTCTTTATCGTCCCATACGGTGCGCACCTTCTTTTCTTCAAACAGTTGAAGAGATTCCTTCTTCGTCATATTCTTTTTTCTATTTCTTTAATTTTGGAGTATGCCATAACATTGTTTGTTTACAGTGCTCACCTTATTCAAGCAAGCACACGTTATTAATGATACGTATGCAAAGTTAATAAATTTTCCTCCCAAAAGCAAGATTTCTGCCGAACTATGTCCTTCACTTTGTTTCTGACGGCGGAGATTGATTACGGCAAGGTGCTCGAACATAGAGACATAAAAGGATAATAAAAACCCCTCCGTGCGGCTCGTGGGGCTGCGCAGAGGGTTGTTATTGTTAGAGTTCTTCTAATTGTATATCCTCCTCTTTCTTTTCATCCAAGAATGATAAGAACAGATGAAGAAAAGCTGTCTCTCTAAAGAAGTGATTGGGATCTTCTTCCATCTTTTCGTAAATATACGAGAAACCGAAGTTGGCATATTGCTCCATTTTATCAATGAGTTGATCTACAACTTTCCTTGGGGTTATTTCGCCCTTATCTAAAGCTATCAGATCTATATCTGTTTTCGCGACTAAGGCTGCAAATATAAATTTGCGTATTTCACCATAAGATGTTCTACCTATACGATTTTCTTGATTACCCCAATATTGGATTGGCTGACCATAGGTTTTAAGTTGTGCCTTGTCTTCAATCAAAGGTTTGGTTTGATCGAAATATAATCCAATAAAAAAAGCTATGATAAAAGCTTCATATCCCGCACCAAATGTTTTAGCACGAGCATGTTGATATGATGTTGTTCCACGTCCATAGTCTGTAAAAACATCCATAATAGACTCTTGATAGCGCTTTTCCCATTGTGGGTTGCGCTTACTCCAAATGTCATATAATGATTCCATAGTTATTTTATTTTATCAACAATAGTTCGTATTGTAGCCATGTTATGACTGTCGAAGTTATCTGCTTTTCTGATTCTATATACTCCACAAGTTAGTTTATCAACCTCATTCAAGCGAAGTTGTCCCTTTGTTATAAAATCTTTAGTCACAATAATGCATTGTTTTTTGATCTTATCAATGACATTATAGAACCCTTCTTCCTTAGAATCACCAAACGAAGATGTCGCAGCATCAAATATTAACGGATAATTCTCATCACGTTTCTGATCAGTAAAGTCAGAAATGGCAAATAGCACAGACATATACATGACCGTTTCTTGAGATCCCGAAGGATTCTTTATTTCTGTACCATTTGAACTATAAAGTTTAATTTCCGTAGAATCTTCAACTGTTTGACGCAAACGAATTTCTCCATGAAAATCCATTGCACTTAACTTCTCCAAATATTCATTGGCACATTCCTCTAAAGCAGCTAAGAAACGTCTCAGGTTTTCTTTTTTAGCCTTCTTAAAGGCCTTGGAAATCTCTTCCAACACACGATGCACATCTCTGTAAACTTTCACTTGGCTGCTTTGCGGATTAAGTTCATTGAACTTTTGGTGTAAATCTGCGTCCTGAGTTTTTAAATCCTGCAAGTCTCGTTCCAATTCCACCAAACGTGTTTCAGCACGTCCTTTCTGTTCGAACATACCCTTAATGTCCAAGAAACTCTTTTGCAGCAATTCTTCAGACAAATTACCTGCTTGTATCAACAATCTTGCCTTTTCATCTTCTGTGTCCTGTTCTTTTTCTTCATTCTTTTTCAGATCTTCTCTCCAACGATCTTCTAGACTAAGACGATCAAATATATCTGTTGAGATTCTTGCAATTTGAGCTTCTACGTCTCCACCCATTCGTATACCAATATGGTGCAATTCTTCAACATAACCACTAGTGAACAACTGCTTTTTCTCAATCGAAGCTTTTCTCTCATCAAATTTCAGTTTTGCTTCTATGTGCTTCTTATACTCATTGAGTTTGTTTACCATAAACTCATATGCACGAGAACCTTCTGGAGCAGGACTTCCACAAACTTTGCAGACATGATCGTGTATCATCTCCTCCATTGTTTCCTGATTTGGTAAGTACCATGGCAGTTCTGCAACATTCTCTGAAAGCATACCACGAACTTCTTCCAAAGCCTCTTTCTTACCAACTTCTTTAGCATTCTCTTCTAGGAAAGCTTTCTCTTGGCGTCTTTTCTCCTTGCTGAATTCAGAACATTTCTTTTTGAAATCTGTCAATATCGGTGGAAATGCGCACAATATCCATAACTTGTCTAACAAAGCAGTATTCTTGTTTACCATGCTAATGTTAGCCCTCAATTTTAACGACTTATCCTTTAATGTTTTGAGTCGTTCGCTTACTTCATTAAAACGTTCTGTTGTCTCTTGGTTCTGTTCTAATTCTTCAAGTTTGGAAGAGAATAGAGAAACAGATAGCTTCTTTTCGCTGATTTCCTTCTTCTTATTTAGAATATCTTCCGAGACACGCTTCATTTGTTCATTAAGAGTATAGGCCTGTGAAGCGATCTTTTTGTCTGATGTACATTCTTTATTATAAGCTTTTTCTGACTTCTTCTCCATCTCATCAGAAAGGTCAACTAGCTTGTCAAAATCTCTTACACCAGAGAATTTGTCAACAAGTTCTTTTAGTGCAGCTGCATTCTGAAAGACATTGAGAGTAGACTCTCCCTTGAACATACTGAACCGCTGGATAAAAGCATCAAAGCATCTATCCATAAGTTTTTTTCCATTCACAACTTCACGTCCGCTACTTGTCTCTTCATAGCCACGGAAGGTAATAGAAGATGTCTTGAACGAACTATCAGATACACGCTCAAATGTAAATGACTTTTCAACGATCTTCTCTCCATCGTGATCAAACACCATTCTTACTGCCACCTCATCACTTTCGCCGATCTCCAATTTCGACTTGCGCATTTCAGAAGCATTGTGTATACTGTTATTCTCTGTGGCCGTATTAAAGAGCCACTGTAAAGCCTCAAAGAATGTTGTTTTTCCATCACCATTGTCTCCAATGATAAGAGTCAATCCATCAGAGAACTCAAATTTATTCTCTCCATAGTAACTACGGAAGTTTCGTATAGAGATTTCTTTTATTATCATACGTTTCTCTTTAAATATTCTGTTACTTCTTTGTATATTTCTCTCTCTGTTGCTTGTTCTGACGAACGTTTGATTATTTGAGCAACAGCACTGACAACGACATTGTCAGAATCAACAGCTTGATAGATCGAGGAAATTTCAGCAGGATTATAATCGCCGAACTTCATCAGGTCTGGGTCTGTTAGCACAGCTTCAAGCATCTTGTCATTATTTGTAGTATATGCCATAATTATAATATGTTTATGTTATAATATGTTGTAATATCATCAAGTTCTGTATATGTAAAGTCCGCATTTTCAGATAAAGATGCAAAATCTCTCACACGTTTCATCTCCATTTCTAGTAGTCTTCGCTCCATATTGAAATTTTCTGCTGCAGAGTTTATTATAGGAGCAACTATTAGATCATGAATCACAGCATGGTACTTATCCTTATGTTTTCTCAGAATTCGACCTCTACGTTGAATGAATTGTCGAGGATTTCCAGTACTGGCACAAAACACTGCCATTTCGCTGCGTGGAACGTCTACACCTTCATCAAGACATTTCATTGAAGTGAGTACTTCCAAATCGCCATTTGCAAAATCACATAAGATCTTGTCTCTATTTTTTGATGAGGAGGTGAACTCACACACAGTAGTAGTATTACTTATACCCTTAACAATATCTGTATATTGATCTATTAAATGTCTTGAAGTGTCGTCGTCACCAATAACATCTGATATATCAAAAACATCTGATGTATCATCCGGCTTGTTGCCTTCAGGTACATATACCAAGGTATATTTCAAGTTACCTTTTTCCTCGTACCTTTGCTTCAAGATGTTGCGGAATACGCCTTCTTTATTCTTTGCTTTATGTATTATACGTTTTCGTTTCAACAGTAAAGCCATAAGGATATCATCACTTTTAGGAAAAGACAGGCTGTCATAGTTAAAGTATTTTGCCAGTTGTAATGATATCTTTATATATTCAGCCATTTCTTCATCATCCAAGTACACGACATGAGGATAATAATAGTAGCGGCAAAGGAAGCCATTGTCTATAGCATCACGCATAGAATACTCAAATGTATACCCTTTTTCACTTCCAAAGAAGTTTGCCAACCTACTATTGGCAACATCATCATACTGTCTATTAGGAGTCGCAGACAGCCCTATACGACGAAGATACTTAATAGCGTCAAGCCGATCAAGTATTCTACCTGCCCCCATATTATGAGCCTCATCTGCAATGAATAGAGTTTGATTTACAGAAAAGCCATTCAATGTTTTGAAAACATTGGCACGAGCAAACGATGCATAAGTAGATATAATGATAAAAGACTCCTTGCTATCAGAATAATTAAATGTTTCTTTTATATGCAACGCCTCTATCTCATCCTTCCACTTTCTATTACGCGAATATACCTTATATATGTTTTTGAAATTAAATTTGTGACATTCGTCAACCCATTGTTCAACCAAGGTTTGAGTCGGCACAAGTATGATCGCTTTGTAATAACCTTTACTTTTATATATTTCTAATAGACAATTAAGAGATGTTATGGTTTTTCCCGTACCCGTAGCCATCGCAAATAATCCACGCTGCTTATTGTTCTTCCATCTTTCAAAAGCCTGTTTTTGATATTCACGTGGACCTGAAGGATATGGGAAATGTGGTACATCATTACCGCTATCATGCACACAAGCGTTCTCTCCACTCACTTTCAGTGCTTTTCTTTCTGCTTTGAGTCTTTTCAGTTTACGCTCAACATCAAGCAATTCATCAACATCTTTTTCCTTAAAGGAAGAAGCAATTGCTATTTCGAGTTTATCTGCTGACAAATATTCGATGCCTGATTTCTGATGATTCATAATGGCATCAAACTCTTGACGTTGACTCTTTATGCGTGCACGCACCATACCATCTACGCTATCGCTACGATCTATTTTTATTTCTTCCAGATTGTTGAACAACCCACTAATTGTAAAATTCGCAGACCCGATGAAAGAAGTAACACTGTCTCCATCTCTGAATTGTCCAGACTTAGTATGCGCTATACCTTTACGGTTGCGTGGACGTATTATTCGTATATCAATACGCTTGTTGTAGATGAGGAAGGCTAGGCAATCAAAAAACTGCTGCTGATATTCGTCAAATGTTTTTCTCAACGATTCAAAATCTGTAAGATCAAAACAGTTGATGAATGTACCTTTCATGCCTTCGTTTATTGCTTTCTTATCTGCTTCCGAAACTATTTGGTTTATTACAAGACGCATTCTGCCACCATTCGCAATGAATGTAGCAAAGCCAACAGCAAGCACACTGATAGCAGCAGAGCTAAAATAGCCCAGCTGCAAATCAAACTCACTGCTATTTCTTAAACCATCGTTGAAGAATTTCTCGGGCGAATTATTTTCTCCAGGACGATATGTGCCGTCTTCAGCCCAATCAACCTCGTATAGCATAAATCAAAAGACTTTAGATGAAACAATTTGTACACATTACCTCATCATCGAACAATTCGACAAGTGTTGTACCCTTTTGTTTAGCGCGGTTTTCCTCCTGACGTTTTATGATGTCAAGTTTTATCTTTCTTATACGTTCTGGTTTTATCATGTCAGCAAGACTTTCTCCTTGATTCCATGTATAACCGTCTTTTTCGAACTCCATTGCTTTTTTATATAGCTCAGGATGCTGTTCATAAAGCCATATCCATTCTATTTTCTGCTGAAAAAAGCAGAAATAACAACCAGAACGGCTTCTGCAATAAGTACCGGTCTTTCCATCCACTTCAAATGGTATTTCCTCATAATACTTTGGCACACCAACGCCACTCTCTCGTAATAGTCGGAAAATATCATCTTTTACAAGGACCTCGTCATTGTCTATCAATGGGAAACTATCGAGCTTGCCAATTGGATATTCAGTTGTCTTTAAGTATTCAAAAACAACATGGTTGAATAGTTTTACATCTATGTCAAGCAATGCATTCAGTTTCTTTGAATAGTAAAACTGTTTAGATATAGGACGCTTTAATATATCCATTATATCCTCACGTTGAAAATCCTTACACAAGCCATCATACAATGCTATGATTTGTTCTTGCTGATCATTATGTAGCACTTTGTTTATAACATCAATACTCCATATATTGCGGCGGAAAGGGAATACGGCCTGAATATTTGGCTTAGAGGATATGTATCCGTCACGTTCTTCATCACCACGTATACCCACATATGACACAGCATAGTCATCACCAACATAGCGTTCAAATTCTGCCAGTTTCATCTTTTGTGTACACCAACGAGCCTGCGGTGATGGCAGAAAGCCACCACACGCTTTAAGGAAATGCTCAAAAGGTGTAGGTTCAGGACTGTCCTCGGCAGCACGGAGTCGTTTAATGCTACCAAGATAAGCCCCGAGACGATCTATCAGCAACTCTGTTTCCGCAAGTTCGCATCCTGTATCAGAGTTGTAGTATTCTATCTTTAATTGCGGATATTTCTGTTTTAGGTATATAGCCAATGCAGCACTGTCTTTACCTCCAGAAATTCCAAGTATGTGTCTTACGTTCATTTTGACATTTTTTTATTCAACACTCTTAACAATGTACATATAGCGACATTGTTATTGTCTATGTTTGCGAGTACGTTATTTAAAAGCATTTCAAGTTCATCCGCTTTCTCTGTTTCTGTTTTTGTCAGCTTAAATGTCTGAGATGAGATGTTTGTGCCTTTTGTAGCAACCATATCAACAGAAAAACACTCCTCGTCCCTATCAATGTCCATCTGTGATATAACTGAATATTTCTCGCATTCGCGGAACAACATTATAAGATTGTGTACAAGCTTTTCTTCTTGATCATCACGCAATCGTTCAAGCGGTTGTTCTAAAGCAGTGTAACAGATTGACTGATACCATTCCTTGCGATTATCAAATTCTGTCATTACGTGATGATAGAACTCCTTGAGACGATCTGTCAGAAGATGCTCGTTAACAGAAGCAAATCGGCTGCGTATAGTCAATACATATTCCGTATAATCATATTCCTCAATGCTCAATGCATCTAACAGACTTGATTCTATACGATCTATCAGATCATTATAGCATGATCGCAATTCTCTTACAGCACGGTTAACGACATAACAGAACTCTTCCACTTTATCTTTGTTCTGCAATGCTATTTTGTCGAAACCTAACGCTTCAGGCAAATCCTCAAAGAATGTCTTTTCTGGATCTTTAGCTACTGCGAGAGTGTCGCGGAAACGTGCCGTCTGCTCGTGGTTAAACTTTCGTGTATGCTTGGCATAATCGTTAAGTTGTCTACTATAGAAGAAAAAGAACGGCTTAATAGTCTCAATGAAGTCGTTGCTTTTTACATCTCCCAAAGTCTTTACGTTAAGGAATTTGCGATATTGGTTGAATATATCCATACGTACGCCTGATACGTCCAAAGCTTTAATACTATAGTCGGCAGGATGCTTTTGTAGTAGTTCAAAGAACTCCATATTCACATTCGGTATATATGCACCTCCTGTGCCATACAACGAATACTCCTGCTTCTTAATGTACAGATATGTAGGAATCCAAAATTCGAGGAAACCTTGTTTTAATTTATATGGACGTGCCGACAATAACTTTATCAGTTCTGATATTTTACGTGGTTTGTTGGTTGTTGAAACCAAAAACTCCTCACAAGCGTCCCACAAAGGCATTATTCCGTCATTGGTAGGTTGACTTGAAAAAGCGCCATCTACATGAAGTCCAGTATGCTTCAACAGAGAATAATATATGGTTTTCTCTGGAGGAAATTTATCCTTGGCAAATCCGAAATCCACTTCATTTCCTTGATTAAGCATCGCTGCCAGATATTTCACACGGGCACTTGATATCGAACCGCTCAACTTATGACGATTGAACAATTCATTATTCATTATCGGTGTCTTAGGATAGACGGTCTCGCAAACATGTGACAGAAGTTCGTTGAACATACGGAAGGTCTTAACTTCCATCTCTTTGCCATCGAATATCCATGTTACATCATCACTATATGAAAACAATGCTTCATTGAGCGACTTATCTAACAACACTTTCTCATACTCCAGGAGATTTTTCACTTCTGTTATAGCAACATGATCGGACTTATCCAGTAGCACCTTGCTCAGTATATAGTTATACTTCTCTATTAAGTATAGATGATCTACAAGTTCACTTGTATTTTTAAAGCAAGCAAAGACTATTGCATTGCTACACTCGTTACTTAATGCAACTGTATCCTTTACAACATTCTTGTTTGAAGAGAATATGAGTTGTATGTAGCCATCTGTATCACCTGTAGGAGTTTTATCCTGACCTTCCTCTAATATCTCATATTCAAAATAACGCGGCGTTCCTTTCTGAAAGTAGCACATCTTTACCGGTGCAATCTTCTTAAAGCAATAACTGCGTATTTCATCAACAAAATTTACGGGACGACCTACTACTAAGCCTGCTTTTCTAATCTCGTCTTCGATGTTTATATCAGTTCCATCAAATAGTATATATCGTAATTTATAGCTTGCAAAGCGTATTATCTTATATTGTTCAAGGAGGTTGAGAATATGAAGAGCTTCATCAACTCCAAGAGCAATCTTAGCATAGTTAGCTGTTTGCTCTCGTGTCATCTTGAAAGAAGAATTGCCGAGCAAGTTTAACAGTCCGATTGTTTTTACTATCTTTATTGCTCCAAGCAATTCATTCTTAGTTTCCCACGACTGACCTTCTACACGTTCAAGTGCCACCTGCATAGAGCTCCATTGCATTGAGTCAGCATTGGCATCCTTTAGATACGAATAGAAATTATGCAAGATATAGTCGTAACAATTTGCAAGACAATAAAACCCATCTTCGTATTCACACAACGAGTTTGCTCCTTTCGTATTAAGAAAGGAGAATAATGATCGTTCGTTCTGTCCATAACGCTGAATTGCCTGAGTAATGGCATAAGCAGAGAATGGCTCCAAAGGATAAAGGGCTTCTGTGGTTTCGAATGAAAGTCCATCAGATACAAATTTTGTGTCTTTTGCGAGTTGGCACAATTTGTTTAATCCACTGGCATTTTCGCCTAAATCTTTACATGAACCATTTTGTTTTGATGCAAGATAAAGCAGTTGCTCTACGGGTTCGATAAAGACCAATTCCTTGAAACGTCCTTTCACCTTGTTCCATTCTTCTTTCTGTACCGTAGAAAGTTTTCTTGCGTATGCACTGAAGTTTTGGTGCAGGGTTGTTATAAGCAGTATTTGTCTTGTAGGGACATTGACAAATTCTGCAAGTTTCTGCATAAAATACAGTTCCTGCTCAGGATCGTTCTTAGCAGCATGTTCGAGTACCTTACCAAATTCATCAATGAATATGATAAGGAAACTTCCGCGTTTCTTTGCTTGGCTATATCTGTTACGCAATTCGTCAAGCACATTATCGGCAGTTCCGTCAATAGCCAATTTATTGCGCATTAGTGAAGCAAGATCCTTATAATCTCCTACAATCTTCAGCACTTCATACTTTTTACATGAAGATAAAGTCTGCGGATTTATAAGATTATGTTGACCTTTGCTCTGCAAATCTTTTTCCAACGCAAGCAAGAAGCATGACTTGCCAGTACCATACGAGCCAATAATCGTGAACGAATGAATACCAGAATTATACCCATTTACGATTCCGGATGCTACTTCTTGAGCATTTGGAGTTACGATATAATTGAAATCCTTGTTCTGGCCTTCTTCTATATTAGCCGATAAACTAAACTGCTGCATTTTCGTAGTATCTGTTAAGTAAATCAATGGGGTCTATTTTCTTGCCTTCCTTGAAAAGAAGTTGGCGAATGCCTGAGTTGTCACTATACTGCACATATTCGGAATACTCGCAATCTATACGTTTCATCATCTCAATCACTTCAACATCTGTCATACAAAATACAAGTCCAACATTCTGCAATGTGTCATACGCAACCGTTCTATCTTCACCTTTCATCATAAGGATGGCATAAAAGAAGATCTCCAATGGTACGGAACGTTTTCCTTCAATATTGAATGTGAAAACCTTATCTGATTTGTCGTGTCTGATAAGATTCAGGTCTATCAACAGAGATGAATAGTCTTCATAAGACTTTGGATTTGATGGTTGGGTATAATTCTGAACCAACACATTGAAATCTTTTCCTACTGTATTAGCATTGAATTGCTTCTGTTTGTCATCTTCTGTCATCAGACGTTTTACATAGTTCTGCATCTGCTCCTTATCAAACTGTTTGCGTTCTTTCTGATAACGAAGAAATAGAATGTTATAAAGAGTTGCTTCTTGCGTGATAACAAGAAGTAAATGAAGCAGCCATAGCGTGCCAAGACTTTCTATATATCGGTCTTTGCCATGCTCCTTTCCAAACAAGTAATTTGCTAACGTCGTTGGTTTGTCCTGCTCCGTCATACCTAAAGCCTTTAACCAATAGCGTATTGAGGCTACCATGTTTTTGCCAACCCCCAATTCCACAACAGAGTTAGGATCGTTGAAATTATTCCCTTTTACAATATAATCATATCCTTTTATCGGCCATAACATTCTACATGGAAACGATTCATGACCAGAGAACACATACTTTTTATACATAAAGAAAAATACTTTATTCGTTATGCTTCCGACAGAACCCCAATATCAGATAGATTAGACCTACGTTTGCTTTTATGCTTTTAAAAACAGAATGCGTGGGTTCTTTCCCTTCGCCCGTTTCGCAAACCGTAGGCCTTCGCATTGCCCAAAATCGCAAAAAACGGACAACTGCAGAAAGCCCACGCATAATATACAATATAGTCCCATACATGGGAAGCCATATACACACGTACCCATTGTGCATGAGACATATGTATACAGCAACCCAAGGCAGGGTCATAAATATACCTACCGTGGGCATCTACGTTGCCATCTCGTCTTTTGCGATTTTTGTAAAGTTGCGAAGTTTACGGTTTGAAAAGACAAGCGTCAAGTAAACGCCCTATTTCTTAAAAGTCTGCACCCTCCCACTTATTACCCTTTTCGGGCTTTCTGCAGGATGGATACTAAATGCAAAATTAATGAAAATATCTTGAATCACCATACCGACACTGTCTTTTTTGTCTTTCTCATATTATATATGTATATTCGCTTATATTAATATTGCCATTTCCATTGTTTTTTCGTACTTTTGAAGCATAATAACCAAACCTAAAGCTATATGAACGAACCATATTTCAACTATGATATCGCCTATGATGTATATACCAAGCAGATAAAGAAAATGGCTGTTGGAAGCATCAAGCGAACTGGCATAAAGAAGATAGCCAAGCCGGTATTGCTGCTGGCTGTGATAAAGGGTATCGAGGATGGAGTTTTCAAACAAAACCGATTCGAATACGAGCAACTTGCAGAGATATACGAGGCTGTGTTCAAGAAATACGCAGAGATAGCAAAACAGAGTGAATACACCCTACCCTGCTATCCTTTTTATCATATGCAGACAAGTGATTTCTGGAATTTAAGTATCCTAACGCCGCATTCGGAAACGAAAACGGTTTCGCCTTCCATTGCTTGGCTAAAGAACAACATTGAATATGCTTATTTAGATCATGCCTTTTGGGATATGCTTCAACAGAGCGAATACCGCAAACGAGTGGCTGAGTTTATTGTCAACACGAAGATAAAGACAGCTACTGCTAATAGTCGTTCACTGTTGCGTATGTTCCTCGGTTGGCTCTTGGCTGTGTAAAACTTTCACTCGTGTGTGTGGCATACTATTTGCTACATCCCGAAAATGGTCTATTTTACCGCTCAGGAGTGCGAGGGAAATGAAGAAAGAATGTGTAAAGTTTTCAAATACATTAACGAGTTTTTTCAGGCAATTTCTTGCATATCTGAAGTATTTTTACGAATTTTGTATAACAAAAGTACTTATGACTGTTTGAATTTAAAGCATAAAACGCCACTAAGCTACAAGAAATCAAAAACAAGAGTATTTTAGCTCATGTTTATAAACTTAAATCTGCTCCGTCAACGGGTGACAAAAAAGGGAAAAAACATATGAACGAACGTTTAATAGTAAAATCATTTGGTCCAGTCAAAGACCTCGATATTTTATTCAAAAAAGTAACCTTGTTCATAGGTGATCAAGGCACAGGCAAAAGTTGTGTCGCAAAACTTTTCTCCATGTTTAAATGGACTGAAAAAGTTTTAAGCCAAAAAAGATATAAGCTTTCATTCTTTGAACAATACAACCGCTTCAAAACTAAATTATGTGCATATCATAGAATAGAATCCTTTATAAACGAAGACTCGTATATAAAATTTGAAGGGATATTATATGATTTTTTATATGAAAATGGAAATTTCAATGTAATTGACAAACACAAGGATATAAATGGCATTTCAAAAGTAATGTATGTTCCTGCTGAACGTTCCATAGTTAGCGTTGCAGAGAACAAATCAAAGCTATTAAAAGAGCTACCAGATTCAAGTGAGACATTTTCAGACGAATTTGTAAACGCAAAGAAATTCTTTAAAGACGGTTATAATCTTCCGTTTGAAGGATTGCGTTTTGAATATGATAGTCTTAATGATACCGGATGGATTTATGGAACAGACTATAAAGTTCGACTCATAAATGCATCCAGTGGTGTCCAGTCATCCCTACCAATGTGTATAGTTTCTGAATATTTAAGTCGTAAGATTGCAGAAAAGGAAGAAATTAGACTCTCAAAAGAAGAAAAAGACAAGTTGGAAAAACAGGTTGCTGAAATAATGCAGAATGCGGATTATTCTGATAGTATCAAAGATATGATGATTCGTCAGCTGTCATTTGCTAACAGATACGATCGGTTTATAAATATTGTAGAAGAACCAGAACTGAATCTTTTCCCTCGTTCGCAAATGGAAGTTCTTTTCTCTTTGATTTCCAACAATGCAAGCACTAATGAAAATATGCTTGTATTAACAACTCATAGCCCGTATTCATTGGCCATAATCAACACCATGATTATGGGCGCAAAAACGTATGCTAATGCTGATGAGGCTTTAAGAAAACAAATAAAAGACATCTTACCAGAAAATTGTCAGATTGAAGCAGAAAATATAGCAGCCTATCGTCTGTCTTATTCGGATAAATGTTATTGTCAATCTGTGATAAATGACCAAACCGGACTTATTTCAAAAAATGAATTAGATTCTGCATCTGACGACCTTATGCGAATGTTCAACTCTTTATATATGTATTATGCCAAGACTCTCACCAAATAAGAACTTACCAGTTGCCATCACAAATCTTAGGTTATGCACCGCATTAAAAGACTGCGGTGCTATTGGTGTCGCTAATGCTCTTGACAATAGTTCCGCAGAACATTTATATGTCTATGATGACAGAGAACTTGGTTATACAGATTGGACAGATATAGAACCAGAGTTCGTTTCAAAGTGTTTCAAGGCAATAAATCCCAAGAATATTTCTATCACCCTACTTCCACTTGACGGCAGAATAGTCACTGGAGCAAATGTTATTACCGGAGGTGTATGCGATGGAATGCTTCTGACAGAGAAAGAAATGTGTTTCATTGAGTTCAAGACAAATGTAACATCTTCAAATTACCAAACGATAATTCAGAGGTCAAATGAAGCTATCAGTCAATTGCTACATACATTTGACGGTATAATCAAACCAAGATGTACAAAACAATCTAAAGATATAGAACAACAGCTTTCAGTAGATTTCTATGTGGTATTTGATAAAAGTTTACAGGTGACTGGAGTGAACTCTGAACTAATGAACTTGCAGGTTCAGTTTTTAATGAACAATAGTCATCCATTGTATTTTGACAGTGAAAAGACAATCCAATAAGCAATAAAATTATCGCGCAAGAAAATAAAAGATACTCAAATATAGCGAAGGCTGGAAGATACGTTTGTTATCTTCCAGCCTTCGCTTTTATCTACCAACCGGAGAGAGTATCTGCCAGGCAAGGCTTTGTCATTTTACTATCTCTTTCACTCGCGTGTGTGGCATACTATTTGCTACAGCCCGAAAATGGTCTATTTTACCGCTCAGGAGTGCGAGGAAAATGAAGAAAGAAAGGGGCGAACAGATTTTTGAGAGGTTTTAAAAGGGGCGTTTTTATGGCTTCGCAAACTTATCGTGAGACTTTACATGGTAATAGCTATGCTTTTACTGGGTAATAGCTATGCTTTTACATGGTAAAAGCCCACGATAAGTTGGCAAAAAACAGCGAAAAACTACTGAAAAACATGGAAAAAGTGAGGAAAAACCTAAATTTTGGACAAAATCGGCTTGGAAGGGGGTTGGTTCGAGGCAGCGAAAAGACTCGGAAAGCGCGGCGGAAATCTCTAGAATGGGAATTTGCGCGGAAGTCGGGTGGTCAATATGGCGTGTGCAAGTTATGGGGTTGGCGGAAAGAATTTTACTGCGAATTTCGATGGAGGATATTCTCCCACGGCTGGCACGAACACACCACAAGGGGGTGCAGCTGTCTCTGCTGCACCAACCAAACTGCTACTCCCCCCCACAGAATGCACGGAACACACGGAACCTTCTGCTGAGAAGGGTCTCCCACGGATAGCACGGATCTACACAGATGTTTGGGTGCTTTCAAGGGGGTGCACTTGTCTCCGCTCGGCTTTGCCGCTTGCCAGAGCAAGAAGTGCACCAACCGAGCAAAATCGATATTCTCCCCCAGATTTCACTCTGCACAGATGTTAGGCTGCGCAGAATTTAACCACGGATTGAACGGATATGATGGTGCGTGAGGGTGCGTGGAGATTTAACAACGGATTGAACGGATTGAACGGATTCGTGTGGGTGCGAAGGATCTCCCACGGATTGCACGGAACACACGGAACCTTCTGCTGAGAGAGACTCCCACGGATGGCACGGATTGGTACAGATGGTTAGGGTGCGCAGAGATGAACAACGGATTGAACGGTTTGCAGGATGCGTGTTCAAAAGAATCAGATTAATCAGATAAATCCGTTGTGAGAAAAATATATTGTTAGGGTGCGCAGGGATGAACAACAAATTGAACGGATTGAACGGATTCGGGAGATTCGTGTTTGATAGATTACGATTGAATATGTGTTGCTGCGTGCTGCGGAGGCAGGATACCTCCGCTACGGATGGGTGCTCAGAAAATCAGATGAATCAGATGAATCCGTTGTGAAAAAATATATTGTTTAGGGTGCGAAGGAACTTAACGCGGATTGAACGGATTCGGGAGATTCGTGTTCGATAGATTACGATTGAATATGTGTTGCTGCGTGCTGCGGAGGCAGGATTCCTCCGCTACGGATGGGTGCTCAGAAAATCCGATTAATCAGATAAATCCGTTGTGAAAAAATATATTGTTAGTGTGCGAAGGAACTTAACGCGGATTGAACGGATTGAACGGATTCGGGAGATTCGTGTTCGATAGATTACGATTGAATATGTGTTGCTGCGTGCTGCGGAGGCAGGATACCTCCGCTACGGATGGGTGCGCTGTAAATCAGATTAATCAGATGAATCCGTTGTGAAAAAATATATTGTTAGGGTGCGCTGTAAATCAGATGAATCAGATGAATCCGCGTTGTAAAAAAATAACACAATATAGTTTTTGTTTTCAATGCTTTGGGCGATAGTTTGGAATAGTTTTCGTAACTTTGCATATAGAGAAACGAACTCTGAACATTGAGAGAAACGAACTCTGAACATTGAAAGAAAAACAAACAGCATCATGCAATATACAATAACAGCACCCCAGACTATTAACGCTACTATCGCGCTGCCGGCGTCGAAAAGCATCAGCAACCGCGCACTTATCATTCATGCGCTGTCGTGCGGCGACATACTGCCGCAGAACCTCTCGGTGTGCGACGACACGGAGGTGATTATCGACGCGATGCAGCGACGCCCGTACGAGATTGACATAAAGGGGGCGGGCACGGCGATGCGATTCCTCACGGCGTTCCTCGCCACGCAGCCGGGCGAGCATGTCATCACGGGCACCGATCGCATGAAGCAGCGTCCGATAGGCATCCTGGTGAACGCGCTGCGCTATCTGGGTGCCGACATCGAATACTTGGGCGAGGAGGGCTATCCGCCGCTGCGCATCAAGGGGCGTACGCTCGAGGGCGGATACATAGAGGTGGCGGGCAACATCAGTTCGCAGTATATCTCGGCGCTGCTGATGATTGCGCCGACGCTGAAGAACGGACTGCAGCTGCGCATCACCGATGGCGCCATCTCGCGCCCGTACATCGACCTCACGCTGTGGATGATGCGCGAGTACGGGGCGGACGCCGACTGGAGCGATGCGGACACCATCACGGTGAATGCGAAGCCGTACGAGCGACACGAGTACACGATAGAGAGCGACTGGAGTGCGGCGGCTTACTGGTACGAGATGCTGGCGCTGCGGGGGAACGACGAGTCGGAGGTGCGCTTCAAGGGTCTCATGGACGCGTCGCGTCAGGGCGACTCCATCGTGAAATACATTTTCTCGCTGCAGGGCGTGAAGACGAAGTACAGCACGGTAGAGGGCGAGCGCTTCCCGACGGTGAGCATAAAGAGTCACCAGTGTATGCTGCCGCGTCTCGACTACGACTTCAGCAGTGTGCCCGACCTGGCGCAGCCGGTGGTGGTGACGTGCGCCCTGCGCGGCATACCGTTCCGCTTCACGGGTCTGGCTACGCTGCGCATCAAGGAGACCGACCGCATCGAGGCGCTGAAGCGCGAGCTGCGCAAGTTGGGCTTCGTGCTGCGCGACGAGAACGGCGACACGCTCATCTGGGACGGCACGCGCTGCGAGCCGACGCTGGAGCCTATCGACACGTACGACGACCACCGCATGGCGATGGCGTTCGCGCCGGCTGCTATTATGTTCCCGGGGCTGCGCATCAACGAGCCGCAGGTGGTGACGAAGTCGTACCCGCAGTACTGGGAGGACATGCAGGTGGCAGGATTCGAAGTGAAAGGGTGTTGAGATGGTGAAAGGATGTTGTGGTGGTGAGATGGTGATGTGGTGAGATTTGCACACTACTTCTGTGGATTCCGCCAGGGGGTGCAGCTGTCTCAGCTGCACCAACCGAACAAGCGGTGAAGAAGCTCCCACGGAATGCACCGAACACACAGAACCTCTTGCAGAGAAAGGACTTCCACAGATGGCACAGATGTTCACAGATGTAGGGAGGACACCTAATAAAACATTGAAAAGAATATGATAATATTAGTGATTTCGATAATTGCGCTCGGCATAATCGCAGCGCTGATCGCCAAGCTGAGCAAGCACGACGGCGAAGAGAAGATAACCGTGGTGGAGACATGCGCCACATGCAACGGCACGAACGACAAATGCGAGCAGGACTGCATGATGGAGGCTGCTACGAAGGACATCGTGTACTACGACGACGAGGAGCTCGACGCGTTCAAAGGACGCCCGTCAGACAGCTACACCGACGAGGAAGTGGAGCAGTTCAGCGAGGTGCTCTACACCATGCGACACGAGGAGATAGCCGACTGGTGCCGCAGTCTGACACTGCGCGGAATCAGTCTGCCCGACCAGATAAAGGACGAAACATTCATGCTTATGGAGGGCTAAGGCAATAAAACGCCACAAACAGAGTTATTTATACGTGAAACTATTTAAGACAAGACATATTATCCCTATCCTTCTCGCAGCTGTATTGGTGGTTGTGACAGGATGTTCTACGCAGAAAAACACCGCGCGCACACGTTGGTGGCATTCGTTCAAGGCCCGTTATAACACCTATTATAACGGCTCGTTAGCGTATATTGACGCCTCTCTGGAGAAAGAGGAGGGCAACAAAGACAACTTCACCGAGATTATACCGCTCTACACCGTGAGCAACAAGAGCAGCCGAGAGATAGGCAAGTCGAACTACGACCGCGCCATCGAGAAGTGTCAGAAGACCATCAAGCTGCACAGCATAAAGCGCCGACCGCAGTGGACGAAGCAGCGCAAGAAGACGGCGAAGGACCTGGAGTGGCTCTCGCGCCGCGAGTACAACCCGTTCCTCTGGAAGGCATGGATGCTCATGGGCCGTTCGCAGTTCTACAAGGGTGCGTTCGATGAGGCGGCAGCTACGTTCAACTACATGGGACGTCTCTACCAGACACAGCCCGCCATCTACGCAAAGTCGAGAGCATGGCTCGCCAAGTGCTACATCGAGGAGGGATGGCTCTACGACGCCGAGGACGTGATACGCAACATGCAGCGCGACTCGATACACTGGTCGGCGCGCAAGGAGTGGGACTACACCTACGCCGACTACTACGTGCACACGGGCGAATACGAGAAAGCTATCCCCCACCTGCGCAACGTGATAAAGCACGAGATGCGACGCAAGCAGCGCGCCCGCGAGTGGTTCCTCATGGGACAGATACAGGCAGCACTGGGCAACAACGTGGAGGCTACGAAGGCGTTCAAGCACGTGGTGAAGCTCAACCCGCCGTACGAACTGGAGTTCAACGCGCGCATCGCCATGACGGAGGTGATGTCTGCCGGTCAGTCGAAGAAGATGATTGGCAGACTGAAGCGCATGGCACGCTCGGACAAGAACAAGGACTATCTCGACCAGGTATACTACGCCATCGGCAACATCTATCTGGCGCAGAACGACTCCACGCAGGCTATCATCGCCTACGAGCGCGGAGCGGCTAAGGCTACACGCTCGGGCATAGAGAAGGGCGTGCTGCTGCTGAAGTTGGGCGACATCTACTGGGACAAGGAGCGCTACAACGACGCGCAGCGCTGCTACGGTCAGGCTATCGGTATGCTCGACAAGGAGCGCAAGGACTACGAGGAGCTTGCAGCACGCTCGAAGATTCTGGACGACCTCGTGCCGTACACCGACGCCATACACCTGCAGGACTCGCTGCAGTCGCTCGCCAAGATGAGCGAGAGCGAGCGCAACGCAGCCATCGACCGCACCATCGAGGCGCTGAAGAAGAAGGAGAAGGAGGAGCGCCGACTGCAGGCTGAGCAGAACGCACAAAACCAGCAGAACGGCGGCAACGACATGGCGCAGAACAACCAGTTCGGCAACAACACGGCGATGCAGAACCAGCAGAACCAGCGCAACGCGCAGTGGTACTTCTACAACCAGATGGCGGTGAGCCAGGGTAAGGCGGCGTTCCAGAAGCAATGGGGCAAGCGCGAGAACGTAGACAACTGGCAGCGTGTGAACAAGACGGTGGTGGCGTTCCAGACCGAAGAGTCCGAACTGACCGAGGAGCAGCAGGACTCAATAGCGCAGGCTGAAGCCGCAGCCGACTCGCTGGCGCTCGTGGCAGATAGTGCGCAGAACGATCCGCACAAGCGCGAGTATTATCTGGCGCAGATTCCGTTCACGGAGGAGCAGATGGCTGAGAGCAACGCCGTCATCGCCGACGGACTTTACAACTCAGGCGTGATCTTCAAGGACAAGCTCGACAACCTGCCGCTCAGCGAGAAGCAGTTGATGCGACTCATCGGCGGCTATCCGAACTTTGAAAAGATGGCAGAGGCTTACTATCACCTCTACCTGCTATATATGCGCAAGGGCGAGAGGCAGACCGCCGACTCGTACGTGGCACGACTGAAGCAGGAGTACCCCGAAAGCGAGTGGACAACGCTGCTCACCGACCCCTACTTCGTGGAGAACGCGCGCCTCGGCGTGCATCTCGAAGACTCGCTCTACGCTTCTACATACGACGCGTTCAAGGCGGCACGCTACAAGGAGGTGAGCGCCAATGTCGCCGTCTCCGAACATCGATTCCCGTTGGGAGCCAACCGCGACAAGTTCCTCTTCATCGGCGGACTGGGCAAGCTGAACGACGGCGACTATGAGGGCTGCATCGAAGACCTGAACACGGTGGTGAAGAAGTATCCGCAAAGCCCCGTGGCAGAGATGGCAGGCATGATTGTGAAGGGCGTGAACGAGGGCAGACGTCTGCAAGGCGGCAAGTTCGACCTCGAGAACGTGTGGGAACGCCGTTCGCAGGTGCTCAACGAGGATGACTCGACGGCTGTGCGCGAGTTCTCTAACGACCGCAACGCCGCGTTCATATATATGATAGCTTACAAACCCGACTCGATAGACGCCAACCGAATGTTGTTCGAGCTGGCACGCTACAACTTCACGTCGTACATGGTGCGCAACTTCGACATAGAGATTGAGCAGGTAGACGGTCTGAACCGTATGCTCGTGAAGGGATTCCGCAACTACGACGAGGCGCTGCAGTACGCCCGCCAGTTGCAGAAGCAGAAGCAGCTGATGAAGCTCGTGGGCAAGAGCCGACAGATCGTTATCAGCGACGTCAATCTGCCTATGCTCGGCAAGCAGTTCAGCTACGCCGACTACGCCAAGTTCTACGAGAAGAACTTCGCTCCGCTGAAGATAGCTTCGGAGGATCTGCTGGAGATACCAGAGGTGACCGTAACCGAGCCTGACGAAAGCGAGACGAAGAAGCCGCAGGACGACTTCGACGAGGAGCAGAACAGCAACCATAACTCTACGAACACCTTCTTCGAGGAAGAACCGCAGCCGGCAGAGAAGCAGACTACGGAGAGCGGCATCGTGAACATTGAGGACGAAAAGCCTACGGAGTCGACTACCGAAACCGTGATTGAGGAAGAACCTACAACGACTGTTATTAAGGAAGAGCCTGCAACGACTGTTATTAAGGAAGAACCCACAACGACTGTTGTTGAGGAGGAACCAGCAACAACGGTTATTGAGGAGCCGAAGCCAGTGGTTAAAGAAGAACCAAAGCCCGTGATTAAAGAAGAGCCGAAGCCAGTCGTGAAGGAGCAGCCGAAGCCCGTGGTGAAGGAAGAACCGAAGCAGTTGGAGGACGAGTTCTACTTCGGCGAGGACTCGCAGCCTCAGCAGAGCACATCGAAGAAGCAGGACAGCAAGACCCAGAAAGACAACTTCGACGACGACGAGTATTACGACCTCGACGGTTTTTAACTAAAAAAGAAAGAGCATTATGAGCAACGGATATTTACTATGGGTTGACGACGAGATAGAACTCTTGCGTGCCCATATCATCTTCCTGCAGAACAAAGGTTACGAGGTGGTGACCGTGAGCAACGGCACCGACGCCATCGAAGAATGTAAGCAGCACAAGTTCGACCTGGTGCTGCTCGACGAGATGATGCCCGGTATAAGCGGACTCGAAACGCTGCAGCAGATAAAGGAGCTCTCGCCTGCCACGCCTATCGTGATGGTGACGAAAAGCGAGGAGGAGAACATCATGGACCAAGCTATCGGCTCGAAGATTGCCGACTACCTGATAAAGCCCGTGAACCCGAACCAGATTCTGCTGACGCTGAAGAAGAACATTCACCGCAAGCAGATTGTGTCGGAAGTGACGCAGACGGGCTATCAGCAGAACTTCCAGGACATATCGATGCAGATAATGAACTGCGAGACGATAGACGACTGGAAGGATGTGTATCGAAGGTTGGTGCATTGGGAGCTGGAGCTGAGTTCTACGGACAGCAACATGACCGAGATGCTGCAGATGCAGAAGGAGGAGGCGAACAACGGCTTCGCCAAGTTCATAAAGAAGCACTATATGTCGTGGGTAGCGCCGGGCGTTACGAAGCGTCCGCTGATGAGCCCCGACATAATAAAGCGCAAAGTGTTCCCCGCAATAAGCGAGGGCGAGAAGGTGTTCCTCATCGTGATAGACAATTTCCGCTACGACCAGTGGCGCGTGCTGTCGAAGGAGATAGGCAACATGTTCGACATTGAGGAGGATATGTACACCAGCATTCTGCCTACGGCTACGCAGTACGCCCGCAACGCCATCTTCTCGGGACTTATGCCCGAGCAGATTGAGAAGATGTTCCCCGAACTGTGGGTGGACGAGGACGAGGACGAGGGCAAGAACCTCAACGAGGAGCCGCTCATACGCACGCAGATAGAGCGCTACCGACGCCACGACTCGTTCTCTTATCATAAGATAAACGACTCGACGGGCGCCGACAAGTTGCTGGCGCGCCTCAACGAACTGACGAAAAACGACCTGAACGTGATTGTCGTGAACTTCATCGACATGCTGTCGCACGCAAGAACCGAGTCGAAGATGGTGCGCGAGCTTGCCAACAACGAGTCGGCATACCGTTCAATAACGCTCTCGTGGTTCCGCCATTCGGTTATGGCAGACCTGCTCAACGCGCTCTCGCAGATCGACTGCAAGATTATCATCACCACCGACCACGGCAGTATACGTGCGTCGAAGCCGGTGAAGATAGTAGGCGACCGCAACACCAACACTAATCTGCGCTACAAGCTGGGCAAGAACCTCAGCTGCCAGTCGAAGGAAGTGTTCGTGATAAAGAACCCGCACGAGGCGCAGTTGCCTGCGCCGAACATCAGTACGTCGTACATGTTCGCCACCGGCAGCACGTTCTTCGCCTACCCCAACAACTACAACTACTACGTGTCGTACTACAAAGATACGTTCCAGCACGGCGGCATTTCGCTCGAAGAGATGCTCATACCGCTGATAACACTAAAAGGAAGAAAATAGAAAACCGGCTGCCAACAGCCGATTACATAAAAAGAAAAACTATGGAAATAAGAATCAACTCTCTGGCAGACATCAACGAGGCTGCCAAGACATTTGTCGAGAACATGGGCGACGGCAAGGTGTTCGCCTTCTACGGCAAGATGGGTGCAGGCAAGACTACGTTCGTGAAGGCTGTCTGCGAGTGTCTGGGCGTGGAGGATGTAATCACATCTCCGACGTTCGCCATCGTGAACGAGTATACTTCCGCCACAACCGGCGACGCGATATACCACTTCGACTTCTACCGCATAAAGAAGCTCGAAGAGGTATACGACATGGGCTACGAGGACTACTTCTACGGCGGTTCGCTGTGCTTCCTGGAGTGGCCCGAGCTGATAGAGGACCTACTGCCGGAGGACGCAACGAAGGTTACTATCGAAGAGACCGAGGACGGCGCTCGCGTAGTGAAGTTCTAAACTACTTGAATGCGACGCGATAGGTGCAGCCGTTCTTCCAGTTGCTGCATCCGTAAGCCGTCTTACCTTTAATGATAGTACCCTTGCCGCAAACGGGGCATGTGGTGCCGATAATGCTGTCGTCTGCCGACGGCTCGCTTGTTGCGGGCTGCGGTGAGGCGGCAGCATTTTTTGTTGATGCAGTCGACGACGTTGCAGCAGACTTTGCTGCGGTTTTCTTCGGCGCAGCAGTCTTTTTCTTTTTCGCCTTCTTCAGATCTTCGTCGGTAGTGATGGTGACACGGCGGTTGCTGTTGTCGCGCAGCACGTCGTAGACAATCTCCGTAACCTGCTGCTTCAGCTCGTTGATGAAGTCGGCAGCCTCATACTTCTTGTGCTCTATGTCGCGCAGTTTCTTCTCCCAGATGCCAGTAAGCTCGCAACTCTTTAGCAGTTCTTCGTGAATGATGTCGATAAGCTCTATGCCCGTAGCCGTAGCGATGAGATTCTTGCGCTCGCGGCGAATGTAGTGGCGCTTGAAGAGCGTCTCGATGATGCCGGCACGCGAAGACGGACGACCGATGCCGTTCTCCTTCAGCGCAGCACGCAGCGTCTCGTCGTCGACAAACTTGCCGGCGGTCTCCATGGCACGCAGCAGCGTAGCCTCGGTGTAATACTTAGGCGGCGTGGTCCACTTCTCGGTGAGCGTAGGCGCGTGCGGTCCGCTCTCGCCCTTTACGAATGTGGGCAGAGTGCGCTCCTCGTCGCGTTTGTCATCGTCTTCGGACGATGACGGTTGTGGGTTGTTGGGTTGAGGTGTTGAGGTTTGCTGTTGAGCGTAGATGGTGCGCCATCCAGGCTCCAGAATCTCCTTGCCGCTCACCTTAAACTCCACATCCTCCACCTTTCCGAGCACGGTAGTGGTAGAGAACTTGCAGTCGGGATAGAACACGGCGATGAAGCGGCGCGCAATGAGGTCGTAGACGTTGCGCTCCATGTCGCTGAGCGCCGACGCAGGCACACCGGTAGGAATGATGGCGTGGTGGTCGGTGACCTTCGACGTGTCGAAAACACGCTTCGACTTGGGCAACTTCTTGCCAGCAAGCGGCTGTATGTACTGCTCGTAGCCGCGCATACCGGTGAGTATGCCGGCACACTTCGGGTAGATGTCGTCACTAAGGAACTGCGTGTCGACACGCGGATAGGTGGTGAGCTTGCGCTCGTAGAGCGACTGTATGAGGTTGAGCGTCGTCTCGGCGCTGTAAGAGAACTTGCGGTTGCACTCCACCTGCAACGATGTGAGGTCGAAAAGACGCGGAGGCGCCTCGTTGCCGTTCTTCTTCGAGACGCTCATCACCTCGAACGGCTTGTCGGCGATGGTGGCGAACGCCTGCTCGCCTTCCTCCTTCGTCGTGAACTTGCCCTTAGTAGCTGTGAAGAGCGTGTCGCGGTATATCGTGGACAGCACCCAATAGGGTTCAGGCTCAAACGAGTCGATCTCCTTCTGGCGGTTGACAATAAGCGCGAGTGTAGGCGTCTGTACACGACCGATGCTGAGCACCTGTCGGTTCTGTCCGTACTTGAGAGTGTAAAGACGCGTAGCGTTCATGCCCAAGAGCCAGTCGCCGATGGCACGACTCAGTCCGGCAACGTACAGCGGCTGATACTCGCTCTGGTCCTTCAGCGAGTTGAAGCCCTCGCGGATAGCCTCGTCGGTCATCGACGATATCCAAAGACGCTTGACGGGGCACTTAGCCTGAGCCTTCTGCATCACCCAACGCTGTATCAGCTCACCCTCCTGGCCGGCGTCACCGCAGTTGACGATGCAGTCGGCAGCCTGCATGAGGCGCTCGATGACGCTGAACTGGCGCTTGATGCCGTCGTCGTCGATGAGCTTGATGCCGAAGCGCGGCGGAATCATCGGCAACGCCGAGAGACTCCAGTGCTTCCAGTTCTCGGTGTAGTCGTTGGGCTCTTTCAGCGTGCAGAGATGTCCGAAGGTCCACGTCACTTGAAAGCCATTACCCTCCATGTATCCGTTGTGAGAGGTGGTGGCACCCAATATGCGGGCTATATCCTTGGCTACGCTTGGTTTCTCGGCTATGCAGACTATCATTTTGTTCTTCTAAGTTTAAAAATTTAAATTCGGAGTGCAAAGGTACTTAAAAATATTGAGATAGGTGTTTTATGCTTTTCTTTTAGAGAAATTAACTTTTTATTTCGGTTTTACACCCTTTATCTGAATTATTTGGCTTAACTTTGCATTATGTGTTAAAGCAAAAGCACAAACCACAAAAAAAAAACGAACTACGACTGAACGTAGAATACATAGAGAGTATTCGAGAAATAAGTAAAAAATAAGTAAAGAACAACATTAGTATAACCCCTAAAAACAGAATATAAACATGAGCAATAGTATTCATCGTCCGCATGAAAACAATCTCTTGAAAGTATCGGTACTGCTGGGTGACATCGTCATCCTCAACCTGCTTTACTGGCTGTTCTGCAGTTTCATACCATTAGAATATTTCATACAGATAATGCGCCACACAATGGTGGCTGGCAGCATCATATACTTCGCTTGCACCATGAACAACGGTGTCATACTGCACCACCGCAAAGTGAACAACCACCAGATAGTAATGCGTGTAATGCGCAACGTGTTCGTCTACTCGCTCTGCTGCTTCCTGCTGTTCTCGCTGGGCAAATTCCCGCATCTGTCGCTGCTGCGAATGGGCGCCTACTGGATTGCCTCGTTCGTGTGCATATCTATCTACCGCATCATCGTGAGAAAGATGCTGGTGGCATGGCGCCGCAAGCCGGCAAACAAGCGCAACGTGGTGTTCGTGGGTAGCAACAACGCACGAGTGATGTACGGGGAGATAACAGAGAACGACACCTTAGGTTACAACGTGCTGGGCTACTTCGACCATCAGCCCAACGAGATATTCAAAGACAAATGTCTGTATCTGGGCACGCCACAAGACTTGCCGAAAGTGCTGGATGGACATCATGACATACACGAGCTATACTGCTGTCTGTCGTCAAGATTCAGCGACGAGATTCTGGAAGTGATACGCTACTGCGAGCATAACCTGATTCACTTCTACTCGATGCCGAACGTGAGCAACTACCTGCACCACCGCATGCACCTGAACCTGATGGGTGACGTGCCCTACCTCAGCCTCTACAACGAGCCGCTGAGCCAGATGGGGAACCGACTGGTTAAGCGCCTGTTCGACATCATCGTCTCACTGACGTTCCTCTGCACGCTCTTCCCCATCATACTCGCCATCGTGACTCTGATAACGAAGATAACCATGCCTGGTCCGATATTCTTCAAGCAGAAGCGCACCGGACTCAACGGCAACGAGTTCTACTGTCTGAAGTTCCGCAGCATGAAGGTGAACAAGGATGCCGACACGCTGCAGGCTACGAAGAACGACCCGCGAAAGACGAAGTGGGGCGACATAATGCGCAAGACGAACATCGACGAGCTGCCGCAGTTCATCAACGTGCTGCTCGGACAGATGAGCATCGTAGGTCCACGTCCGCACATGGTGAAGCACACCGACGACTACTCGAAGCTGATAGACAACTACATGGTGCGCCACTACATAAAGCCCGGCATCACGGGATGGAGCCAGGTGACGGGATTCCGCGGCGAGACCAAGCAACTCTCGCAGATGGAAGGACGCGTAGAGGGCGACATCTGGTATCTGGAGCACTGGAGCATCTGGCTCGATATATATATAATGTATAAGACCGTGGCAAACGTGATAGTAGGCGACAAGCAGGCTTTTTAACACACTGACATACAGAAGGCGTACCCATTGAGGGTGCGCCTTTTTTGTGCAGCGTAACGAAATTGTAACACGTTAGTAGTATGTGTGAATACAATTATATATAACTTTGCAACCAGAACAAAGATATAGCAGTTATGAAACAGAATCAAAGAATTCTTGTGGTGGACGACGAGCAGGACTTGCTCGAAATCCTTAAGTTCAATCTCGAAACGGAAGGCTACGAGGTGCAGACAGCGACGTCGGCAGAAGAGGCGCAGACGCTCGACATAGCATCGTTCGACCTGCTGCTGCTCGACGTGATGATGGGCGGCATGTCGGGATTTGCCTTGGCTCGCTTGCTGAAAGCCAACCCGAAGACAGCCAGTGTGCCTATCATTTTCCTCACCGCACGCGACACGGAGAACGACACCGTGACGGGATTTAACCTCGGTGCGGACGACTATATATCGAAGCCGTTCTCGCTGCGAGAAGTGATGGTGCGTGTGCGTGCCGTGCTGCGCCGTACGGCAATTGACAACGGCGAGGAGGAATCGCACCTCATTACATACCAGGGCATCGTGATGAACCTCGACAAGAAGACCGTAACCATCGACGGCGAGGAGATAGCGTTCACGAAGACGGAGTTCGAACTGCTGCACCTGCTGCTCGACGAGCGAGGACGCGTGTTCTCTCGCCAGGAGCTTATCGACCGCGTGTGGCCGAAAGATGTGCTCGTGCTCGACCGCACGGTGGACGTGAACATCACACGTCTGCGCAAGAAGATAGGACGTTTTGCGAAGTGCATCGTCACACGCCTCGGATTCGGCTACTACTTCGACGCTTAGGAGGAGAGGTGTAAAACTACAAAACATTGGCTAAATAGAATAGCAAACGATTAGAATCGTAGGAGGGGGCAAAACTCGCAAGCGACACGCCCCGAAGGGGCAGCACCACATAGCCCAGGGCAGCGCCCTGGGTTAAAAGACGCACACGACCCATACGCCCTGCAAGGGCAAAAGCCTAATTGTTAAGGTGTTGCCCTTCTTGCTCTGGCAAGCGGCAAAGCCGAGTCCAGGGCGCATTGTTTATTATATACACCATTATACCCAGGGCGCTACCCTGGGCTATGTGATGTTGGGCTTTCAGCCCGCGTTAATTGAGTTTTGACACACCCCCATTTATTTCGTAGGTTTGACACGCTCTCCACGCAGCCATCTACATCGGGCAGCGTTCGGAATCTGATCGGACGGCGTTCGGAATCCGATCGGACGGCGGACGCAATCTGATCGGACGGCGGACGGAATCCGATCGGACGGCGGACGCAATCCAATCGGACGGCGGACGCAATCCGATTGGACGGCGGACGGAGCACAAGACCAAAACCTTATAGTAAACATTCTATTCTGACTTCTTCAATATTACTAATTATGAAAATATCTGTCGGCAAAAAACTATACTTCAGCATTCTCTCGGTGTTCCTTGTGTTCGCCGTGGCGTTCATCGTGTTCCAGCAGGACCGCGAGAAGCAGTTCAAGATTGACACGCTCAACCTAAAGCTGCAAGACTACAACTCGCGCATGGAGGAATATCTGCGACTCTTCCCCGACTTCTCGGAGGAGGCGCTCGACCGCTATGTGCATACCCACTACATACCGAACATACGCGTGACGCTGATACGCAACGACGGCAAGGTGCTCTACGACAGCAAGCTGAAGGACTACTCGAACATAGCCAACCACGCCACACGACCGGAGATTGCGGCAGCACTGAAACACGGCGCCGGTTCGACCGTCGACCGCAACAGCCAGACCGTGCGCGGCGACTTCTTCTACTCGGCAACCTACTTCCCGAAACAGCAACTCATCATACGTTCCGCACTGCCATACACGAGCGACCTTGTACAGTCGCTGCAGGCTGACCAGCACTATATATGGTTCGCCGTGGGCGCCATAATGCTGCTCACCGTCATACTCTACCGCTTCATCGAACGACTGAGCGACAACATCACGAAGCTGCGCACGTTCGCCTCAAGAGCCGACCACAACGAGTCGCTCGAAACCGAAGACCTCGCCGTGTTCCCCAACGACGAACTGGGCGAGATTGCCGAACGTATCATCAAGATATACAAGCGTCTGCAGACCACACGCCGAGAGCAGGACGTGCTGAAACGACAACTGACGCAGAACATTGCGCACGAACTGAAGACGCCGGTGGCAAGTATTCAGGGATACCTTGAAACCATACTCGAAAACCCGAATATCAACGACGCCACACGCGAGCAATTCCTGCAGCGTAGCTACGCTCAGAGCCAGCGTCTGACATCGCTGCTGCAGGACATTTCGACGCTCAACCGCATGGACGACGCGCCGGAGATGATGAGCGAAGAGAACGTGAACATATCTGAGATTGTATCAAACATACAGAAGGAGACGGCGCTGCAGCTGCAGAGGAAGGAGATGACGTTCTGCAACCACTTGCAGCCGAACATCGTGGTGCGCGGCAGCACGAGTCTGCTATACAGCGTGTTCCGCAACCTTACGGACAACGCCATAGCCTATGCCGGTGTGGGCACAACGATAACCATCAACGCCGAACTCAGCTCGAACGAACTGTTCGACGACCACCGCAAGTGGCACTTCACCTTCTCTGACAACGGCGTGGGCGTGCCGTCGGAGCATCTGCCGCGCATCTTCGAGCGCTTCTACCGCGTAGACAAGGGACGCTCAAGAAAGATGGGAGGCACCGGACTCGGACTCGCCATCGTGAAGAACGCCGTTCTGCTGCACGGCGGCACAATAAGCGCACGCAACAACGAGCAGGGCGGTCTGTGCTTCGAGTTCACACTCAGAGCCTGACCCCGTAGCGGAGGTCTCCGGCCTCCGCAGCACCAAGCAGGACTCTATTGTCTATTAGATTGTAGCGGAGGTCTCCGGTCTCCGCAGCAACAAGTACAACGCTATTGTCTGTCAGATTGCTGCGGAGGCCAGAGACCTCCGCTACGGTTTTGCAGCCGCTCTTTTGTATTAATCAACCTAAATAATCAAAATAACCCCGCAAACATGCGCTCATTTTGCTAAAAAGTCGTAACTTTGCAGACAACAAAATGTTTTTTCATCCAAAACAATATACAAGCAGTATGATTCTATTTTTCATGACTCCAAGCAAGAGCGTGATCGCTACAGCAGCTGATCACCAGCTCTCACAAGACGAGATCAATGAACTGTGTTGGCTTTACGGCGGTGCCACTCTCATCGAGGGTGAGACTGTCGAGGGCTTCTTTGTGGGTCCACGCCGCGAAATGATTACTCCATGGAGTACGAATGCCGTAGAGATAACTCAGAACATGAGCCTCCACGGCATTTCGCGTATTGAGGAGTACTTCCCCGTAAGCTCTAAAGATGCAGAGCACGACCCGATGTTGCAGCGCATGTACGAGGGTCTTAACCAGGACATCTTCACAGTGAACCACGAGCCGGAACCTATCAAGCGCGTGGAGAACATAGAAGAATACAACGAGCAGGAGGGTCTGGCGCTCTCAGCTGAGGAGATTGAGTATCTGCACAAGATTGAGAAGGAACTTGGTCGCCCACTGACCGACTCAGAGATCTTCGGTTTCGCACAGATCAACTCTGAGCACTGCCGCCACAAGATCTTCGGCGGTACGTTCATCATCGACGGCAAGGAGATGGAGTCGTCACTGTTCGCTATGATCAAGCAGACAACAAAGGAGAACCCCAACAAGATTCTCTCTGCATACAAAGACAATGTGGCTTTCGCGCAGGGTCCGGTTGTGGAGCAGTTCGCACCGCACGACCAGTCGACATCCGACTACTTTCAGGTGAAGGACATCGAGAGCGTCATCTCGCTGAAGGCAGAGACACACAACTTCCCGACAACCGTAGAGCCGTTCAACGGCGCAGCTACCGGCACCGGCGGCGAGATTCGCGACCGTATGGGTGGTGGCGTCGGCTCATGGCCTATCGCCGGAACAGCCGTATACATGACTGCTTATCCGCGTCTTAAGAACGACGATAACCTCACACGCGACTGGGAGGACATCATGCCCGTACGCAAGTGGCTGTATCAGACACCAGAGCAGATTCTCATCAAGGCATCTAACGGTGCGTCTGACTTCGGCAACAAGTTCGGACAGCCGCTCATCACCGGTTCGGTGCTCACCTTCGAGCATCAGGAAGGCGCCGAGAAGTACGCTTACGACAAGGTTATCATGCTCGCAGGCGGCGTAGGCTACGGCACAAAGCGCGACTGTCTGAAGAAGGAGCCGCAGAAGGGCAACAAGGTTGTCGTTGTAGGCGGCGACAACTACCGCATCGGCTTGGGCGGTGGCTCTGTATCTTCTGTTGATACGGGCCGCTACAGCAACGGCATCGAGCTGAACGCCGTGCAGCGTGCCAACCCGGAGATGCAGAAGCGTGCATACAACCTCGTTCGCGCTCTGTGCGAGGAGGATGTAAACCCTGTAGTTTCTATCCACGACCACGGCTCGGCAGGTCACCTCAACTGTCTCTCTGAGCTTGTTGAGGAGTGCGGCGGCGAAATCGACATGACTAAGCTGCCTATCGGCGACAAGACACTTTCTTCGAAGGAAATCATCGCCAACGAGAGTCAGGAGCGCATGGGCTTGCTCATCGACGAGAAGCACATCGACCATGTACGTCGCATCGCAGAGCGCGAGCGTGCTCCGCTGTACGTTGTAGGCGAGACAACCGGCGACGCTCACTTCTCGTTCAAGCAGGGCGACGGCGTGAAGCCTTTCGACCTCGACGTGGCTCAGATGTTCGGTCACTCGCCGAAGACAATCATGCGCGACGAGACCGTAGAGCGCCACTATCGCGACGCAGAATACACACACGAAGAGACTTCGGAGAACGGCAAGGACGACGTTCTCGACAAATACGTAAGCCGCGTGCTGCAGCTTGAGGCTGTGGCTTGCAAGGACTGGTTGACAAACAAGGTAGACCGCTCCGTAACTGGTAAGATAGCACGCCAGCAGTGCCAGGGCGAGATTCAGTTGCCTTTGTCTGACTGTGGCGTCGTAGCTCTCGACTACCGCGGCAAGAAGGGTATCGCTACAGCTCTCGGACACGCTCCGCAGGCTGGTCTGGCTTCGCCTGAGGCAGGCTCTGTGCTCTCTGTAGCAGAAGCGCTCACAAACATCGTTTGGGCACCGCTTGCAGACGGTCTGAACAGCCTCTCGCTCTCAGCCAACTGGATGTGGCCCTGCCGCTCGCAGAAGGGCGAAGACGCTCGTCTGTACAGCGCCGTTAAGGCTCTCAGCGAGTTCTGCTTGGCTCTGAAGGTGAACGTGCCGACTGGTAAGGACTCGCTGTCGCTCAGCCAGCAGTATCCGAACGGCGAGAAGATCATCTCTCCGGGTACAGTAATCGTAAGCGCAGGCGGCGAAGTATCAGACATCCGCAAGGTTGTTTCGCCGGTACTCGTAAACGACAAGAACTCATCTCTCTACCATATCGACTTCTCGTTCGACGAGCAGCGTCTCGGCGGTAGCGCATTCGCACAGAGCCTCGGCTTCGTAGGCGACGACGTTCCTACCGTAAAGAACCCAGAATACTTCGCCGACTGCTTCAACGCAGTTCAGGAGATGATAGAGAAGGGCTGGATCATGGCTGGTCACGACATCTCTGCAGGCGGTCTTATCACTACATTGCTCGAGATGTGCTTCGCTAACACAGAAGGCGGTATGCACGTAAACCTCCACAGTCTCGCCGGCAACGACATCATCAAGATGCTGCTTGCCGAGAACCCGGGCGTTGTCGTTCAGGTTTCAGACAAGTACAAGGAGGAGTTCAAGGAGTACATGGAGGAGAACGGCATCGGCTACGCAAAGATTGGCTACCCCACTCCGACAGAACGCACTATCGTCATCAAGAAGGACGAGTACACACATACATTCGACATCGACACACTGCGCGACACATGGTACAAGACATCGTATCTGCTCGACCGCGACCAGAGCTTCAACGGCTGTGCAGCAAAGCGCCGCGACAACTACAAGAAGCAGCCTGTTGAGATGCAGTTCCACCCGTCGTTCAAGGGCTCGCTCGAGAGCTATGGCATCTCTGCCGACCGCCGCACAGCGTCTGGCATCAAGGCTGCCATCATCCGCGAGAAGGGTACTAACGGCGAACGCGAGATGGCTTACTCGCTCTACCTCGCTGGCTTCGACGTGAAGGACGTTATGATGACCGACCTCATCACCGGTCGCGAGACACTCGAGGACGTGAACATGATTGTCTTCTGCGGTGGCTTCTCCAACTCAGACGTTCTCGGTTCGGCTAAGGGCTGGGCAGGCGCATTCCTCTACAACCCGAAGGCTAAGGAGGCGCTCGACAAGTTCTACGCTCGCAAGGACACTCTCTCGCTCGGTATCTGCAACGGTTGCCAGCTCATGGTTGAGCTCAACCTCATCAACCCCGACCACGAGAAGCGCACACGAATGTTGCACAACGACTCGCACAAGTTCGAGAGCAACTTCCTCGGCGTCGAGATTCCGCAGAACAACAGCGTGATGTTCTCATCACTCAGCGGCGACAAGCTCGGCATCTGGGTGGCTCACGGCGAAGGCAAGTTCTCACTGCCTGAGTCGGAGGACAAGTACAACGTGGTAGCTCGCTACAGCTACGCTGAGTATCCGGGCAACCCGAACGGTTCTGACTACAACGTAGCTGGTATATGCTCGGCTGACGGACGCCACTTGGCTATGATGCCTCACCTGGAGCGCGCCATCTTCCCGTGGCAGAACGCTTGGTACCCGGCAGACCGCCGTCAGGACGACGTTACTCCGTGGATTGAGGCGTTCGTAAACGCTCGCAAGTGGATTGAGAAGCAGTAAGGATACTCTTCAACTCTATAACGTTTCGCAACGGCGAAACAAATAAAAAACTCCCGCAGGATTCTCGTAATTCTGTGGGAGTTTGCTTTGTATAGTCTTCGATTTGCACTATCTTTGGATAAGATAGGCGGCACTCAACAATAAAAACAAGCCAGCTTGTTTTGTATTGTCTTCGATTTGCACTATCTTTGCACATGACATTTTAAACAATAATATGCAGAACTTTTACATATCAGCATTCCGAGTGTTCTTCAAGATAGGACTCTTCACGCTCGGCGGTGGCTACGCCATGATTCCGCAGATAGAGGCTGAGGTGGTAGACAAGCACAAGTGGATGACACGCGAGGAGTTTCTCGACCTTATCGCTGTGGCGCAGTCGTGCCCCGGTGCTTTGGCTGTGAACATGAGCGTGTTCATCGGCTACCGTCTGCGCAAACTTCGCGGTGCTGTCTGCACTACGCTCGGCGTTTCGCTGCCCTCGTTCCTAATAATCCTGCTCATCGCGATGTTCTTCCACAAGTTCCAGGACAACGCCGTTGTTGCATCAGCATTCAACGGCATTCGCCCGGCGGTAGTGGCTCTGATTGCTGCCCCCGTGTTCACACTGGCTAAGTCGGCACGCATCGGCCTCACCAACTGCTGGATTCCCGTTGCAAGCGCATTGCTGATATGGCTCGTAGGCGTAAACCCAATCTACGTGCTCGTTGTGGCAGGAATGTGCGGGTATCTCTACGGACTTCTCATCAAACCTACAGAATAACATGATATTTCTCCAGCTATTTTTCACGTTCTTCCAGATTGGACTCTTCGGATTCGGTGGCGGCTACGGTATGCTGTCGCTGATACAAAACCAGACGGTGTACAACCATGCTTGGCTCACATCGGCTGAGTTCACAAACATCGTGGCGATAAGTCAGATGACGCCCGGTCCGATTGGCATCAACGCAGCCACATACTGCGGCTACACCGCCGTACACAACGTCGGCATGGGCGAATGGCTCTCGATATTGGGCAGCGCTACGGCAACGCTTGCGCTCGTTCTGCCGTCGTTCATACTGATGATTCTCATCTGCCGTGTGTTCATGAAGTATATGAATACGCCTACCGTGCAGAACGTGATGTCGGGTCTGCGCCCCGCCGTGGTGGGCCTCATCGCCGCAGCCGCACTTCTGCTGATGACGCCCGAGAACTTCTCGTCGCCGAAGATCAGTCCGTGGCACTTCTGGGTGAGCATCGCCATCTTCGCAGCCACATTCGTAGGCACAAAGTTCGTAAAGGTAAATCCTATAAGGATGATATGTTGGGCAGCGTTCGCAGGAGTAATGCTGCTGTATTAAGAGTTGAGAATTGAGAGTTGAAAGTTATGATTACCTTTTTTTGTTTATTATTGCTGTTTGGTCCAACCTACTTTATAACAAAGATTGGAACTGGTCAACTAAAAGCTTTAAGAATATCTTGTAGATAACAATACATATCATAACTCTCAACTCTCAACTCTCAATTAATAAAAAACGTGATGGAGTGCTGCAAACAGCGCTCCATCACGTTTTTTATTAATATTCCGCTTCATTCGCCAAGTGCCACGTTGTGAGATACGAAGCACGGGTGATGTCGGTCAGTTTCGGATAATTGATGGTCTGTGCCTCATCCGATGGGAAGTTGTAGTTGGGCTGTCCGCCGGTGTGATACCACACGATAGGCACACCCTTCAAGTGGAACGACTGCTGGTCGCTGCCGCCGACGGGGTTGTCCCAAGCACGATAATCGGGGTCGAAGCAGAAGTTGTGCTTCGCCATATCCGCCTTTAGCCACTCGCCAATCTTCGGATGCGAAGCCGTGAAGAAGTACATCAAATAGCGACTGTCCGTGCCGCTGCCCACCATGTCGAAGTTCAGATAACCCTTCACCTTCTGCATATCCTTGTAAGCATCAGTGAAGTAGCGCGAACCGAGCAGTCCGAACTCCTCACCGTCCCAGAATGCGAACACTATAGTGCGCTCCGGCGTTGCACCACTCGCCACGAAAGCCTTCATAATCTGCAGCACGGTAGCCACACCCGACGCGTTGTCGTCGGCACCGTTGTAAATCTTGTCGCCTTCGATGTCGTTGTACACGCCTTCATGGTCGAGATGCGCACCCACAACAACGATTTCGTCAGTCTTCTTGCCCGGCAGCACCGCGAGCACATTGCTCAGATACATAGTGCGGTGCACCTGTTTCTTTATCTCAGCGACAGAATCTGCCTCAACGAAGTAGCGTACGCCACGCTTCAGCTTCTGCACGGCGCAAGCCTCGAAAGGCTGTTCGTACGAGTCGCCGAGGAAAGGTTTCAAGCCAGCCTGTCGAATCTGTGAGATGATATACTGCTTTGCGATGCGCGAACCGCGCTCGCCTGCACGGCGTCCCTCCAAGAGGTCGTCGGCGAGGAAATAGACATGCGCACGAGCCGCATCTTCGGTGATTGAACGCAAGCCTGCATCACACTGTGCAGCCAGCTGTTTCTCCACTTTCGCCGACTTCTTCTGTGCGGCTTCAATAGTAGTCGCGCCGCTAAGAACGATAACAGCCGACAACAATAGTTTATTAATCATATTCAAAGTATTATATCGTTAGTCAGTAATAAAGTTTAAACCAATGCAAAAGTAACGAAAAAACATAAGAATACCTCATCAAGAGTGGATAATTTATGGATTATTTGTTGTAACTTTGCACGTAAATAGGAAACATTATTTTAACATAATAACATACAAAGAATTATGGCAAAGAAAGCTTTATTGATGATCCTCGACGGATGGGGCATCGGCAAACATGGCAAAGGTGACGTTATCTACAACACACCGACTCCGTATCTCGACTACCTTACAGCAGTGAGCGCACACTCACAGCTCCTCGCATGCGGCGAAGACGTAGGTCTGCCGGAGGGTCAGATGGGTAACTCTGAGGTTGGCCACTTGAATATCGGCGCTGGCCGTATCGTTTACCAGGACCTCGTTAAGATTAACCGTGCTTGCAAGGACGGCTCTATCCTCAAGAACAAGGAGATCGTTAAGGCTTACAGCTACGCTAAGGAGAACGGCAAGAAGCTCCACCTCATGGGCCTCACCTCTACCGGCGGCGTACACTCTTCACTCAATCACCTCTTCAAGTTCATCGAGATTGGCAAGGAGTACGGCTTGAACGACGTATACGTACACTGCTTCATGGACGGCCGCGACACCGACCCGAAGTCGGGCAAGGGCTTCATCGAGCAGGTTCAGGAGTGCTGCGACAAGAACGGTGCGCACATCGCAAGCATCGTAGGCCGCTTCTATGCAATGGACCGCGACAAGCGTTGGGAGCGCGTCAAGGAGGCTTACGACCTGCTCGTTGAGGGCAAGGGCAAGCAGTCTGACGACATGGTGAAGGCAATGCAGGAGAGCTACGACGAGGGCGTAACCGACGAGTTCGTTCTTCCTATCAACAACTCTACCGTTAACGGCAAGATCGAGGAAGGCGACGTTGTAATCTTCATCAACTACCGCAACGACCGTGCTAAGGAGCTCACAGAGGTGCTCACACAGAAGGAGCACGAGGAAGCTGGTATGCACACTATCAAGGGTCTGCAGTACTTCTGCATGACTCCGTACGACGCATCGTTCACCGGCGTTAACATCCTCTTCCCGAAGGAGAACGTAACAAACACTCTCGGCGAGTATCTCTCTGCTCAGGGCAAGCGTCAGCTTCACACTGCAGAGACAGAGAAGTACGCTCACGTAACATTCTTCTTCAACGGTGGTCGCGAGACTCCGTACGAGGGCGAGGACCGCATCCTTGTTCCGTCGCCGAAGGTTGCTACATACGACCTGAAGCCGGAGATGAGCGCATACGAGGTGAAGGACAAGCTGGTTGGCGCTATCAACACTCAGGAGTACGACTTCATCGTTGTAAACTTCGCTAACGGCGACATGGTAGGTCACACCGGTATTTACAACGCTATCGCAAAGGCAGTTCACGCTATCGACAACTGCGTTAAGGACGTAGTAGAGACAGCTAAGGCTAACGACTACGAGGTTATCATCATCGCCGACCACGGCAACGCTGACAACGCTATCAACGAGGACGAGACTCCTAACACAGCTCACTCGCTCAACCCGGTTCCGTTCATCTACGTAACCAACAACAACTCTGCTACCGTTAAGGACGGACGCCTCGCTGACGTAGCTCCTTCTATCCTCCACATCATGGGTCTGGAGAAGCCGGAGGAGATGACTGGCGAGAACCTTATCTGCGACTAATCTGAAGATAGTTGAAAGTTCAGAATTGAGAGTTGAAAGGTATGATTAGTTTTTCTGATTTTATTTTGATTTAGGATTGGAGCTAATTCATAGCTTACAACTAACAAATAACGCAAAACGCGCGCAACTTAATGGTTGCGCGCGTTTTTTTATTACGTATACGATTAACAAAAAAATCCACCATATCTTCCAGCATCAACGTAACGCTCACGATATGAGTATAATAAAGGCTAGAAGATATTCTTGAAAACCGAATATCTTCCAGCCTATCTTCCAGCCTTAAGCAATCAGAACTTCTTTCCAAACACGATGCTTAAGAATGTCTTTATGAGCACGGTGAAGTCGAACCAAAGCGACTGGTGCTCAAGATAATAAAGGTCGAGTTCGAGGCGACGCAACATCTTCTCAATGGTGTCGGTGTAGCCGTTGTAGAGCGTGGCATACGACGTGACGCCTGGGCGGATGGCATAGAGCTGCTCATAGCGCGGGTCGCGCTCCATAATCTGGTCAATGTAGAATTTGCGTTCGGGACGATAACCGATGAACGCCATATCGCCTCGCACCACATTCCACAACTGCGGCAGCTCATCGAGATGATGGGCACGCAAGAACCGACCCACACGCGTGAGGCGCGGGTCGTTCAAAGCTCCTTCGAGCAACAACTGCGGTCCGTCTTTCTCGGCGTCGCGCGTCATGCTGCGGAACTTATATATGTAGAATGGCTTGCCGTGCAACCCTATGCGCTCCTGCCGAAATATAGTTGGCGCACCGTCTTCGAGCCAAATGGCAACGATGCATATCAAAAATAACGGCGCAAAGACGACGAGGCACACAGCAGCTATTATGAAGTCGAGAACTCTTTTCATCTGTTATGTCTACGTATGCGATAGTCCGAAAACCATGAAAACGTTTTCATGCGCATCATATTATATAGTATAATATTACGAATTTGCCGGACATCTTTGCAAAGGTACTCCGAAAATTGCAGAATAGAGAATTATATGCAGAGTATTTCACGTTGTGAAACACTTGTTAACTATTCGGGTTAATACAAAGGAGAGAAAGGAATAGAAAAAGGGCATATAATAAAGGCTACGGCAAGAATGCCGTAGCCTCCTATAGTGTTTGTACTAAAAGCCGTTTAGAGCTGTGCAAGCTCCACCACCTTGTCTACAGCAGCAGAGAGTCCGTCGACGTTCTTGCCACCAGCCTGAGCGAAGTGAGGCTGACCGCCGCCACCGCCCTGGATGAGCTTGGCAGCCTCGCGCACCATCTGACCGGCGTTGAGCGAGTGGTCTTTCACGAGGTCGTCGCTCATGCAGACGTTGAGCATCGGTTTCTCGTGAGCTACCGAGCCTACAACAGCGAGCAGGTTAGACGGAACAGCCTGACGCAGCTTGAACATGAGGTCCTTGGCAGCAGCCGGCTCCAGCGGGAGGACAGCTGTGATGACCTTCACGCCGTTCACCTCGCGTGCCTTAGCGATGAGGTCGTTCTTTGTGCGCTCTACGGCAGCAGTCTGGAACTGCTCGATGTTCTTCTTCATAGCGTCGTGCTCCTCGATGTACTTGCCGATGACGCCCTGCAGGTCCTTTGCGTTGTTGAACAGACCGCGGATAGCCTTCAGCATGTCCTCGATGTCGTACATCAGCTCCTCACACTCCTTGCCGGTCTTTGCCTCGATGCGGCGGATGCCGGCAGCTACGCTGCTCTCAGAGATGATCTTGAACATACCGATGCGACCTGTCGACTGTGCGTGGATGCCGCCGCAGAACTCGCAGCTCGGACCGAAGCGCACTACGCGCACCTTGTCGCCGTACTTCTCACCGAAGAGGGCGATAGCGCCGAGCTTCTTAGCCTCCTCGAACGGAGTGTCGCGGTGCTCATCGAGCGGCAGGTCCTGACGGATGAGGTCGTTGACGAGACGCTCTACCTTGCGCAGCTCCTCGTCAGTCACCTTGGTGAAGTGAGAGAAGTCGAAGCGCAGCGTTGTGGGCGATACGAACGAGCCCTTCTGCTCTACGTGGTCGCCGAGCACCTGCTTCAGAGCGTAGTCGAGCAAGTGGGTAGCAGTGTGGTTGGCAGCCGAACCCTCGCGAGCGTCTACGTCTACGCAAGCCATGAAGTCGGCCTCCGGGTTCTTCGGCAGCGCCTTCACGATGTGTACCGACTGTCCGTTCTCGCGCTTTGTGTCGGTGATTGTAACGGTCTCGTCCTCGCTGACGAGCACGCCGGTATCGCCTACCTGACCGCCCATCTCGCCGTAGAACGGCGTATTGTCGAGCACGAGCTCGAAGTATGTATTCTTCTTCTGTGTCACCTTGCGATAGCGCAGGATGTGGCACTCGTATTCGGTGAAGTCGTAGCCAACAAACTGCTGTTCGCCTTCGCGCAGGATAACCCAGTCTGAGTTCTCAACTGCGGCAGCGTTACGTGCGCGTTCCTTCTGCTTCTGCATCTCGGCGTCGAACTCGTCTGCGGCAACGGTGAATCCGTTCTCGCGGCAGATAAGCTCTGTGAGGTCGAGCGGGAAGCCGTATGTGTCGAACAGACGGAATGCCTGCACGCCGTCGAGCTCTGTCTTGCCCTGCTTCTTCAGCTCGTCCATAGCCGAGTTGAGCATGTTGATGCCCTTCTCCAGAGTGCGCAGGAACGAGTCTTCCTCCTCCTTGATAACGTGGATGATGAGGTCGTGCTGAGCCTTGAGTTCGGGGAACGCCTCGCCCATCTCTCGTGTCAGAACGGGGATGAGCTTGTAGAGGAAGCCATCCTTCTGTCCGAGGAAGGTATATGCGTAGCGCACGGCACGGCGCAGGATGCGGCGGATTACGTAGCCAGCCTTAGCGTTAGAAGGCAGCTGTCCGTCGGCGATAGAGAACGCTACGGCGCGCAGGTGGTCGGCGCATACGCGCATAGCCACGTCGGTCTCCTCATTCTCGCCGTACTTCATGCCGGTGATAGCCTCCTCTTCCTTGATGATAGGCTGGAAGATGTCGGTGTCGTAGTTGGAGTGCTTGCCCTGCATAGCGCGCACGAGGCGCTCGAAGCCCATACCGGTATCGATAACGTGCATCGGCAGCGGAACGAGCGAGCCGTTAGCCTTGCGCTCGTACTGCATGAACACGATGTTCCAGATCTCGATAACCTGCGGGTCGTCCTTATTCACGAGTTCGCGTCCGGGCACCTTTGCCTTCTCCTCCGGTGTGCGCGAGTCGAGGTGAATCTCCGAGCACGGACCGCAGGGGCCCGTATCGCCCATTTCCCAGAAGTTGTCGTGCTTGTTGCCGTTGATGATGTGGTCGGCGGGCACGTGCTTCGCCCAATATGATGCAGCCTCGTCGTCACGGGCGAGTCCTTCTTCCTCCGAACCCTCGAAAACGGTTACGTAGAGGTCGGCGGGGTTGAGTTTCAAAACGTCTACGAGGTACTCCCAAGCGTAGTCGATGGCGCCTTCCTTGAAGTAGTCGCCGAACGACCAGTTGCCGAGCATCTCGAACATTGTGTGGTGGTATGTGTCGTGACCTACTTCCTCGAGGTCGTTGTGCTTGCCGCTCACGCGAAGACACTTCTGTGTGTCGGCACGACGGCGCGGTTCGGGCTCGCGTGTGCCGAGGATGATGTCCTTCCACTGGTTCATACCAGCGTTTGTGAACATCAATGTTGGGTCATCCTTGATTACCATCGGCGCACTCGGCACGATGGTGTGTCCTTTCGACTCGTAGAACTTCTTGAACGAGTCGCGGATTTCGTTAGCTGTCATCATATTATACAATATTGTCGTTTGTTTTTTTAATTTCTTTCTAAAACGTTTGCAAAGGTACTTTGTTTTGGTTACTTTTGCAAATAAATTGCAAATAATATGGCATTGAATACCAATAAGAACGTGAAGTTGTACTACTCCATCAAGGAGGTGGCGGCGATGTTCGACATACGTGAGAGCACTCTGCGTTTTTGGGAGACGGAGTTTCCGCATCTGAAACCCAAAACCGTGGGACAGAACGTGCGCCAGTATACGGAGAAGGACATCGAGCAGATTCGCGTTATACACAACCTTGTGAAGGTGCGCGGCTTCAAGCTCTCGGCGGCGCGCAAGATGCTCAACAAGAACCGCACGGGCGTGGACAAGAGCTCGGACATCCTGGCTACGCTGATAAGCGTGCGCGAAGAGCTAAAGGAGCTGAAGAAGCAGCTCGACGGGATGGTGTGATGCATAATGCAAGATGCAGACACTACAGAAACACGAATTGCATGGCAAACCGTAGGAGGCTATGGCATTCCTGCCGTAGCCATTGCAAACAGTAGTAATAAGTTGCATTTCTATTACTAATGGCTACGGCAGGAATGCCGTAGCCTCCTACGATATGCATCGCCAACAAAACTCATCGGACGGCGGACGGAATCCAATCGGACGGCGTTCGGAATCCGATCGGACGGCGTTCGGTGCACGATGACAATCCGCCTACTTCCACCCCTTACACCCCACCAATTAAACCGATTTTTATAAACTAAATCTACAATAAAACAATGAGAAAATTCATCCTATTGTCTGCCGCTACGCTCCTTTCTGCCGTAGTTTCGGCACAGACCGTAGCACGTATGGACGACCTGAAGCCCGAGCAGAAGTCGATGGCTGTAAGCCTCAAGCTCACGGGCGAACTGACAACGACGGGCAACAGCGACTATCGTCAGTTGCGCGACCTCTGCTTCCAGATGCGCTCCGTAGACCTTAGCGAGGCGCAGAGCACCGCAATCCCTAACAACGCTTTCCACTCGCGCCACCAGCTCGAGCAGATCACGCTGCCAACAGCGGCGAAGTCGATTGGTTCGCAGGCGTTCTTCGCATGCGACAAGCTGGGCAAGATAACCATTCCGGCTGGGGTAGAGACTATCGGCGCGGCTGCATTCTCGGGCTGCACGGCACTGGAGGAGATAACAATAAAGGGCGCTCCGCAGATTGCAGAGTATGCCTTTGCACGACTCGCGGGTCTGAAGACCGTGCGCGTCGACTCGAAGATGCCGCCGAAGGCTGACGCTACAGCGTTCTACGGACTCAACCGCCAGAACGTGAAGCTCATCGTGCCGAAGGGCAGCGAAAAACTCTACCGCAAGGCTGCGGGCTGGAGCCTCTTCTTCAGCGACGCTAAGGAGCCGTATCAGGTGAGCAAGCCGGAGGACTGCCTCGTGCCGTTCCCCGCAGAACTGAAGATGCTGAAGGGCGCCTACCTGAAGGTGAAGACGGCGTGGAACATCATAGCAGCCGACGGACTCTCGAACGAGGCAGCACAGGCTCGACGCGTGCTCACAGAACGCATCGGCAACATCGTGAACAGTCGTCAACGCGGCACACAGATTACGCTCGCGCTCGACAACTCGCTCAGCGATGACGAAGCGTACACGCTCGCTGTAGACGCCAAGGGCGTAACGGCGAAGGGCAAGACAGCGCGCGGCGTGTTCTACGCGCTCATGACGCTCGACCAGCTGCTGCGCGGCAACGGCGCTACGGAGTGTGCCGACGCCATCCCGGCACTGTTCATCAGCGACAAACCGCGCACACACGTTCGCGAACTGATGGTAGACCCTGCACGTACGTTCATACCATTCGAGGACCTGAAGGCGTTCGTGCCCGAGATGGCGCGCTATAAGCTCAACGCCATGCACCTCCATTTGGTTGATGACCAGGCGTGGCGCATCGAGATAAAGAAATACCCACAGCTCACGGAGCAGGCTTCGTCGCGCTGGGGGCAGGACGACATACAGATGCCATACAAGGGATACTACACGCAGGAGCAGATGCGCGAACTGGTGAAGCTGGGCGCTGAGTACCACGTGGATATCGTGCCGGAGATAGAGATGCCGGGACACGAGGTGGCTGCCATCAGCGTGTTCCCCGAACTCACCTGCCACCAGCGCCAGGTGCCGGTGCGCACAACCTGCGGCGTGTCTAACGAACTGCTCTGCCCGGGCAACGACTTCACATACGAGTTCCTCGGCAATGTGTTCAAGGAGATTACCGACATCTTCCCGTCTAAGTATATTCATCTCGGCGGCGACGAGGCTGGCAACCCGGCGCTCGACTGCTGGACCGACTGCCCGAAGTGTCAGGCGCTGAAGCAGAAGCTCGGCATCAAGACCACCGACCGCTCGGAAAACTGGCGCCTGCAGGGCTATCTGTTCGACCGCATGATAGAACTGCTGCGCGACAAGTACGGCAAGACGCCGATGTTCTGGTACGAGTCTGACTTCAAGGAGATTCAGCCCGGCTGCGTAACCTTCGCTTGGCGCAGCGGACAGACGCAGGAGGCACTCGACGCTGCCGTGCGCAACAACGCTCGCATCATGCTCTGCCCCGGCGAGCACTGCTACTTCGACTATCCGATGGCGAAGGGCGATATGCCGGAGGTGAACTGGGGCATGCCCGCTACAACGCTGAAGGATGCCTACTCGCTCGACCCGGCGTGGGGCATGAACGAGCAGTTTGAGGAGTACAACCTCTTCGGCGTGGCTGGCACACTATGGAGCGAGTGCATACCGACCGTAGAGCGCATCTACTATCAGGCTTATCCGCGCGCCATCGCTCTTGCAGAAGCTGGCTGGACAAAGCAGCAGAACCGCTCGTGGGAGGGTTTCCTCACTCGTCTGAAGCCGACAATGAAAGACATGATGCGACGTGGCATCACCTGCTCGCTCGAAGTGAACGGCGAGAAGTAATATCGCATATAATACGACTTCAAATTGAATCTATACAACGCAACTTGGGGCTTGCATCTTTCATGCAAGCCCCAAGTTATTTTTTACACATAGTAGTGGATGTGCTGTTCAATAATAACCACCCACATATACATAACATTTTACAAAAACACATAAATAATAAATAAATAGCACGCTATTCTTGTATTTCTCACAACAAAATCGTATTTTTGCAGTAAATCAAAACAATAGAAATATGGCACAATTCATCAATCCTTTCTCAGATTGGGGATTTAAACATATCTTTGGTCGTGAGATTTCTAAAGACTTGCTGATTTGCTTCTTGAACGACCTGTTTGCCGGCGAGTTTGTAATTAAATCGCTGGCGTTCGGCAACAAAGAACAAATCGGACTGTCGAAAGATTCAAGAGAGGTGATATTCGATATCTATTGCACGACGGACGAAGGCAAAGAGATTATCGTAGAAATGCAAAACCGAGGACAAGAACACTTCATTGACCGGGCTTTGTATTACACCTCACGCGTGATAGTGAACCAAGGCATAAAAGGAGAATGGGACTATGATATACGACCCGTCTACACAATATGCTTCATGAACTTTATCGACCCGTTGCTACCATTTGGCAAGTTCAGAACGGACATGATACTCGCCGATAGAGACAACGGTAAGATGGTGTCCGACAAGATACGCATGGTGTATCTGATGCTGCCGTTCTTCGAGAAAACAGAGACGGAGTGTGAAACCGATTTTGAACGCTGGATATTTGTTTTAAAGAATATGAATACATTTGAAAGAATGCCATTCCTGGCAAAGAACGCCGTATTTAAAAAGTTGGCTGAGATTTCTGACCTTAGAACTCTCAGCAAAAAAGACATGGACAAATACGAGGATAGCATCAGAATCATGCGCGACGCCTACGCCACTTACAAATACGCTATAAAGACCGGATTGGAAGACGGACGAAAGCAGGGATTGGAAGAAGGAATGGCGCAGGGAATGGCACAGGGAATGGCGCAGGGAATGGCGCAGGGAATAGAGAAAGGAAAAGCAGAGGCAGAACACCTAAAGAACATTGAGTTTGCAAAACTCATGCTAAGCGACGGCGACTCTACTGAGAAAATACAAAGATACACGGGACTTACGGCAGAAGAAATTAACGAAATTGCGCAAAGCCTACATTAATAAGGAGTCGCTATTGCGCAAGGTAGTGTAAACTGAACTGTGTTACGTACAAAGCCCGCATAAGTAAAAATAAGAAATCCGCAATGCTGAAAAACAAGCATTGCGGATTTTTTGTTATAGTATCTGAAGCACCTCCTTGAGGTCCTCAATCTTTTTGAGTTCGTCCATGATGACACTCACTTCGCTGCGGTCGTGAACGCGAATCTCGATGGTGCCGTCGAAGATGCCCTCCTCACTCGAGATGGTAATGCGGTGCATATTGACGTCGAGCTTGTCGGAGATAACCTCCGAGATGTCGTGCAGCATTCCCTTGCGGTCGATGCCGCGCAACTCTATCGTCGCATCGAAGAACATCACCTTGTGCATATCCCACTTTGCGTCGAGGATACGATTGCCGAAGCTCGCCTTCAGTCGCGAAGCCACATCGCAGTCGCGGCGGTGAATCTCTATGCGGTTCTTGTTGTCGATGTATCCCATGATGTCGTCGCCGGGGATGGCGTGGCAGCAGGTCGGGAAGATGTATTGCGAGATGTTCTCCTCGTTGATGATCACCGGCTTCTTCTTATTAAAGCCCTCGCCCACTATGAATAGATTCGACTTCTTGTCGTCCTTGCTGTTGTCCTTCTTAAGGAATGGCACAAACTTGCGCCATCCGCCCTGCTCAGCCTTGCGCTCGCGCAGCTCGTCGAGGTCTTTGTCCCCGAGCAGGACGGAGCGTTTGCCAAGCATAAGGAACAGATCCTCGTGCTTCTTTGCCTCATGCAGTTCGCAGAGTTTATTGAGCACCTGCGTAGTCATCTCCAGTTCGTTCTTGCGCAACCAGTCATCGAGTATCTGCTCGCCTCGCTTCTGCAGTTCGCGGTTGTCGCGGCGCAGTATCGCCATAATCTTCTGCTTCGCCTTCGCCGTGAAAACGAAGTTTATCCACGAAGCCTGCACGTGCTGCGACTTCGACGAGAGTATCTCCACCTGGTCGCCGCTCTGCAACTTGTGGCTCAGCGGCACCAGTTTGTGGTTCACCTTAGCACCGATACAGTGCGAACCGAGGAATGTGTGTATCTGGAAAGCGAAGTCGAGCGCCGTACATTGCGCCGGCATGGTCTTGATTTCGCCCTTCGGTGTGAACACGAATATCTCGCTTGCGAAGAGGTTGAGCTTGATGGTATCGAGGAAGTCCATTGCGTCGGGCTGCGGGTCGTCGAGAATCTCCTTGATAGTAGACAGCCAGTTGTTGAGTTCCGAATCTTCATCAACGCTCTCTACACTCGACTCCAGCCCCTTCTCCTTGTACTTCCAGTGAGCGGCAAAGCCCTGCTCAGCCACTTCATCCATATGGTCGGAACGTATCTGCACCTCTATCCACTTGCCCTGCTTCGACATCAGCGTCACGTGCAAAGCCTGATAGCCGTTTGCCTTCGGGTGGTTCACCCAGTCGCGCAGACGGTCGGGGTGCGACTTGTATATGCGGTTGATTGCGACGTATATCTTGAAGCACTCGTTGATTTCCTCCGAACGTTCCTTCGGCGTATAGATGATGCGCACAGCAAGAATGTCGTAGATTTCGTCGAACGTGACGTGCTTGTTCTGCATCTTGTTCCAAATGGAATAAGGACTCTTCACGCGCGCCTTCAGTTCGTACTTTATGCCCATCTTGTCGAGAGCTTCACGTATAGGAGCAGTGAAGTTCTCGAAAAGCATGTCGCGCTGCGCCTGCGTGTCGGCAAGTTTTCCCTTGATATAGTCGTACTCTTCGGGATGCTCGTAGCGGAACGAGAGGTCTTCGAGTTCAGTTTTTATCTTGTTCAAACCCAAGCGGTTTGCGAGTGGTGCGTAGATGTAGAGCGTCTCACCGGCAATCTTATACTGCTTGTTAGCCGGCTGCGACTGCAGAGTGCGCATGTTGTGCAGGCGGTCGCAAATCTTGATGAGTATGACACGGATATCATCACTCATCGTGAGCAGCAGTTTCTTGAAGTTTTCTGCCTGCGCCGACGCCTTGTCGCCGAAGATACCACCCGAAATCTTGGTCAGTCCGTCCACAATCTGCGCAATCTTCTCGCCGAAGATATTCGTGATATCCTCAACGGTATAGTCGGTATCCTCGACAACATCGTGCAGGAGTGCGGCGCAGATGCTCGTCGACCCGAGTCCCATCTCCTCCACCGCGATGCGTGCCACCGCAATAGGGTGCATGATGTATGGTTCGCCCGACAATCGGCGCACACCTTTGTGTGCCTGTCGTGCGAAGTTGAACGCCTTGGTTATAATATCAACCTTCTTTCGGTGACGCGATGCCACATATATATCGAGTACTTCCTTGAAGGCTTGTTCTATCATTTGGTCATCAGCAGACTCTCGCTGCTTGTCTTTCAGATTCTGGTCGTCCATGATTCAGGTCTCCTATATATTAATAAGGTATATGTGTATGCGGCAGGGTGCAGAGATTCGCACCAATCTTACTTGATGCGAATCTTCTTGCCTGCACGTATGTTGCTTCCGCTAATCTTGTTAAGCTTTTTCAGTTTTCTAACGGTGGTGCCGTTGCGGCGTGCTATCTCAGAAAGCGTGTCGCCCTGGCGAATCGTTACGTTCTTGCTGCGTCCGCGGCGCGACTTTTTGCGCGAAGCCTTGCTGTGTCTGCCACTTCTGCTTGAAGAGTGGCGCGACACTACCGGAGCGTCTGTGTTTACTTCCACTTCCAGGCGCTTTGTGAGCAGTTCGTCGGGTTTGTAGGCGTAGATAGAGTCTTCGTTGTCGATGAAGTTGCCCACCATAGCCAGCGGCAAGCGAATTGCAGACGGTTTTGTGCTACCGTTCACAACGCTATGGCGATACTGCGGGTTGAGCTGCTTTATCTGGTCAATATCCATACCGAGCACCTGAGCCACCTGCTCGAAGTGTACGTCGCGGTTTACGACCACGGTATCGGTCTTTACGGGCAGGTCTGCACGCATCGGACAGATATTGTGCTCGCAATAGTAGTTCATTATATAGTTGGCGGCGATAAACGCCGGCACGTAGCCACGTGTTTCTTTCGGCAGATAAGGATAGATGCGCCAGTAGTCTTTCTCGCCGTTTGAGCGGTGGATAGCGCGGTTGATGGCCTCCGGACCACAGTTGTAGGCTGCGATAACAAGGTTCCAATCGCCGAAGATCTTATAGAGATCGCGCAGATAGTGGGCTGCTGCGTACGAAGCGCGAACAGGGTCGCGACGTTCGTCAACAAGCGAGTTCACTTCGAGTCCGTACTTCTTGCCGGTAGTGAGCATGAACTGCCAAAGACCGGTGGCTCCGACGCGCGAAACGGCGTTAGGATTGAGCGCCGACTCAATGACCGGCAGATACTTCAATTCGAGAGGCAAGCCATACGACTCGAGAGCCTCCTCGAAGATAGGCATATAGAAGTTCTGTGCACCGAGCATTACGCTTACAGAGCGGCGCAGACGTCCGCTGTAGCGATCTATGAACTTCTGAACGACGTCGTTGTAGGGCAACTCGATGATGGTCGGGATGCGGCTCAGACGCTCTTTGTACACTTCTGCGCTGTAAACCGGATTCACATCAGGCATGTTGCAGTCGAAGCTCATGTGGAGATAAGTCTTGCTGTTGTAGTTGTTGAGCAGACTGTCATAATCGTGAGTAAGCGCCTCAGGCAGGTCTATCACTTCCTGCTTGCCCTGGGCGTCGGTTACTATTATTTCGTCGTCATTATTCTCGCTCTGCGCGAGAGCCTGACTTGCAAAGCCGAAAAACGCTGCGGCTATAATTATCAATGATTTCTTCATAATCTTTTGTTTGTCTTTAGAAATTCAGGCTGCAACTCAATCCCAAGCTGTTAGCCTTGAAAGGGTTCCGTTGGCGGTTGTCGTTGATGATGGTCGGCTCCAGCTTAAGGCTCAAATCCTTCGAAATGTCGAACTCTGAGAGCGACGCGTCGACGTATGCGTCAACGATTGAGAGTGCGTAGACACCCACCAGGCAGAAGAAGCTAAGGTCGCGCCAGCGGCGGAACTTGTCTTTGCGCTTCTTGAAGAGCGTCTGATAGCGTTGTATGTTCGACTCGTCGATTTTCGCTCCGAGATGCAGGAACTGGTTATAGCTCTGCGTGTTCGGGTCGTCATCCATCAAGTCGAGATAAGCCTGCGAGTAGTCGGTGTACATCTGATTGTTCCAACGCATGGCGTAGATGCAACCCACGAATCCGCCATACACAATCGGCAACTTCCAATACTTGCGGTTATAGATCTGTCCGGCGCCGGGCAAAACGATGGCGAGCCACATGGCACGCTTCGGATTGGGGCGCCATGTGCTCCAGTCGCGCTTCATCTTGTAAACGCTGTCTGCCTTTATGGGCGAGAGTGCGTTGTCGGCTACGCTGTCTGCCTTTATAGATGTGAACGAAACATCCATACTATCAGCTGCAGTCTGCGCCTTCGCCGTCGTAGCAAACGAGAGCAGAATCGCAGCAAGCGCCAATGTCTTTAATATATATGTAATGTTCTGTTTCACTATTGTTTCTTGTTTATGTTTTGTCTGCAAGCTGTTGCAGGTTCTTACTTCATCTTGTCGAACACAGCCATGATATGCTCCAGTTCTTCTTCGTTTGCGAAGGGTATTGTTATCTTTCCCTTGCCTTTGGGCGAGCATGTGAGCTGCACCTTTGTCTGCAGGAACTCCGAAAGGTGGCTGCGCAGGGCGTTATACTCCTCTGGGAGCTTTGCCTTTGCCACAATCTTCTTTGTTCCGCTGTTCACGTCTTCGCCGTTCTTGAGCATCTGCGCCATTTCCTCAACCTTGCGCACGGAGTAGCCGTTCTTGAGCACTTCGTTGAAGAGTTTTATCTGCAGCGAGGGCGAGTCGATAGCGAGCAGAGCGCGAGCGTGTCCCATGTCGATTTCCTTTTTCTGCAAAGCTATCTGCACTTGTGCTGGCAAACGCAACAGACGGAGATAGTTGGCTATGGCTGTGCGACTCTTTCCTACACGCTCCGACACCTTCTCCTGCGTCATGCCGTCAGCGTCGAGCAGGTGTTCGTATGCGAGCGCAATCTCAATGGCGTTGAGATCTTCGCGCTGAATGTTCTCGACGAGCGCCATCTCCATGATGTTCTCGTCGGCAATGGTGCGTATATATGCCGGAATGGCTGTGAGACCAGCCATCTGCGAGGCGCGCCAGCGGCGTTCGCCCGCAATGATTTGGAAGCGTTCGTCGCTTATTTGTCTGAGCGTGATGGGCTGAATGATGCCAATCTCGCTGATGCTGTTTGCCAGTTCCTGCAGCGCTTCGGGATCGAAGTCGCGTCGGGGCTGGTTAGGGTTTGCCTCTATCTGGTTGAGCGGTATTTCGTTTATGGTTGATGTGCCCTGCGTGCGCACTCCTCCGGTGTCGATGAGCGCATCGAGTCCGCGTCCGCCTTCAATCTCGTCGAGTCCGCGTCCGAGCACGCTTCGGTTATATTTCTTGTGTACTGCCATCGTCTTGTTTGTTTACTCTTTTTTCGTTCTTGTTGATAATCTCCTTGGCGAGTGCCAAGTGGTTCTTCGACCCAGCCGAGTCAGCGTCGTAAAGAATCACGGGGAGTCCGTGGCTGGGACTCTCGCTGAGCTTCACGTTGCGTTGTATGACAGTCTTGAACACAAGTTCCTGGAAGTGGCGCTTCACCTCGTCGTATATCTGGTTGGCGAGTCGCAGGCGGCTATCGTACATGGTGAGCAGGAAGCCTTCTATCTCCAATGCCGGATTTAGCTTGCTCTTTATTATCTTGATGGTGTTGAGGAGTTTCGTGATGCCTTCGAGCGCAAAGTATTCGCACTGCACGGGTATCACCACCGAGTCGGCAGCGGTGAGCGCGTTCACGGTGATGAGTCCGAGCGACGGACTGCAGTCGATGAGTATGTAGTCGTAGTCGTCGCGTATCTGGTCGAGCATGTTCTTTATTACGCGCTCGCGGTTCTTCAGGTTGAGCATCTCTATCTCTGCTCCCACGAGGTCGATATGGCTGGGAATGACGTCGAGTCCGTTGATGTCGGTGGTGTAGACTGCGTCGTGCACGTCGGCGTGGTCGATGATGCACTCATAGAGCGAGCAGTCAATCTCCTTGATGTCTACGCCCAGTCCGCTCGACGCGTTCGCCTGCGGGTCTGCATCCACCACGAGCACCGTTTTCTCGAATGTAGCGAGCGATGCTGCCAAGTTTATCGTTGTTGTCGTCTTGCCTACGCCACCCTTTTGGTTGGCCAATGCTATTATCTTTCCCATTTGAAGTCAAAATTATTTGGCAAAGGTACATATTTTATATGAGAATAGGCTCGTTTAAACCTTTTTTCGTACATTTGCAGTTGAAATAAAACTAAAATTATGAATACTAAAAAGCCATTAATACTTATTTCGAACGACGACGGCTACCATGCCAAGGGTATAAACTCGCTTATCGACATGCTGCGCGACATTGCCGACATCATAGTTTGTGCTCCCGAATCGGCTCGTTCGGGCTTCGCTACGGCGTTCTCTGCCACGGTTCCGCTGCGCCTAAAACTGCGCCGCGACGAGGAGGGCATGCAGATGTGGTCGTGCAACGGCACGCCGGTCGACTGCGTTAAGCTTGCGCTGCAGGAGTTGTGCGCCGACCGTCTGCCCGACATGATTCTGGGCGGCATCAACCACGGCGACAACGCATCGGTGAACGTTCACTACAGCGGCACGATGGGCGTAACCATCGAGGGCTGTATGAAGTACATACCGTCTATCGGCTTCTCGCTCTGCGACTTCGCGTCGGATGCCGACTTCGAGCCGCTGCGCCCGTACGTGCGCCAGATTGTGCAGAAGGTGCTCGCCGAGGGTCTGCCCAAGGGCGTGTGCCTGAACGTGAACTTCCCGAAGCTAAAGGAGTTCAAGGGCGTGAAGATGTGCCGCATGGCTATGGGCACGTGGTACAACGAGTGTGCGAAGATGCGCCACCCGCACGGCTACGACTACTACTGGATGACGGGCGCCTACCGCAACGACGAGCCGGAGCAGGAGGATACCGACAACTGGGCGCTCACGCACGGATATGTCTCAATCACGCCGACGCGCATCGACGTTACAGACTACGACTTGCTGCGAAGTTGGAAGGAAGAGTTTTGAGCCCCTCCCAACCCTCCCCATCGGGGAGGGCTTAGTTAGCAAAGGCTTAGAAGACTTAGGAAGGCTTAGTTAGGCTTAGAAAGGCTTAGAAAGGCTTAGTCAGGTTTAGAAAGGCTTAGAAAGGCTTAGAAAGGCTTAGTTAGGCTTAAACACCACTTATAAAGAACATGAAATACTACTTAATAGTTGGCGAGGCATCGGGCGACCTGCATGCCTCGCATCTTATGAAGGCTCTGCTCAAAGAAGACCCTAAAGCTGAGTTTCGCTTCTTCGGCGGCGACATGATGTCGGCTGTCGGAGGCACACGCGTGCGCCACTACCGCGAACTGGCGTACATGGGCATCATCGCCGTACTGCTCCACCTGCGCACTATTCTGCGCAACATGGCGTTCTGCAAGCGCGACATCGTGGAGTGGCGGCCAGACGCCGTGATTCTTGTCGACTATCCGGGCTTCAACCTCAAGATTGCGAAGTACGTACACGAGCATACCAAGATACCGGTCTACTACTATATCTCGCCGAAGATATGGGCGTGGAAGGAGTATCGCATCAAGGAGATAAAGCGCAACGTCGACGAGCTGTTCTCGATACTGCCGTTCGAGGTGCCGTTCTTCGAGCAGAAGCACCACTACCCTATTCATTACGTTGGCAATCCGACGGCAGAGGAGGTGCGCCAGTTCCGCGCGGCGTACAACGTATCGGGCGAGGAGTTCCGTCGTGAGCACGGGCTCGACGAGCGCCCCATAATAGCGCTGCTCGCCGGAAGCCGCAAGCAGGAGATTGCGGGCAATCTGCCGCAGATGATTGCTGCGGCGCGCGGCTTCGGTGGCTATCAATTAGTGCTTGCAGCGGCGCCGGGCATCGACGCCGAGTTCTACGACGCGTTCATCGGCGGAAACGACGTGCACGTGGTGCGCGGCGAGACCTACGCTCTGCTCTCACATGCCGACACGGCGCTCGTGACGAGCGGCACGGCGACGCTCGAGACGGCGCTCTTCCGCGTGCCGCAAGTGGTATGCTACAATACGGCGCTGCCTAAGCTGGTGGGCTTCTTGCGACGCCTTGTGCTGAAGGTAAAGTATGTGTCGCTCGTGAATCTCATCGCCGACCACGAGGTGGTGCCGGAGCTGGTGGCCAACACGTTCTCGGAGGCCAACATCGCCGAACAGCTCAAGCGTCTGCTACCCGACGGCGCAGCGCGCAGAGAGATGCTCGAGGGCTACGAGGAGGTGTGGCAGAAGATTGGCGAGGACAGTCCGTCGGAGCGCACAGCGAAGGAAATAGTTTTAAAAGTAAAAAAGTAAAAAGGTAAAAAGTAGCGGAGGTCTCCGGCCTCCGCAGCAAGCTACGTTGACATAAAAAATGCATTTATTGATGCTGCGGAGGCCGGAGACCTCCGCTACTAATCATGCAAATATAGTACAAGCAAACTCCCGCGAAAAAACTCATTCTAGAGATTTGAAAACCGCAAAACGAGCGTTTTCGCTGCTGTTCTTCACTCTAAAATCATAAAAATTGAGACTTTTCGATGTAAAACGATAGGTTTTACATTGTGTTTCCTATCACTTTACCCTGTAATTCGATAGACTTTACACGGTAAAACCTATGCTTTTACTGGGTAAAGTCTATCGAAAAGTTTGATTTCTCCTAAGCTAAAATTGCACACTTTCGCAATTATCGCCACAACACTTTGTAAGCCAAACGCTTACAACTGCACGCTCAAAACTCGCGAAAAATGCACAAAGGATTTTGTTTTTGATTTTTCGCGAGTTATGAGCGGTTTAAAACTGCAAATATCGTTTGGGCAAAAACCATGCCAAAACAAATTACATGTACTTCTCCACGAAGCCCACCACCCTGCGCGTGTACTCCTCTTTATAGTCGGCATACGCATCAGCGTGCTTGCTGCCGTGCGCTATCCAGAGCGCCTTGGGCTGCGGCTTCGCCTCATAGAGCGGATAGACCATCCATGTGGGCACGAACGTGTCGTTGTCGCCATGAATGAAAAGCATCGGCTTCTGGCACTTCGCCACCTGCTTCAGCGGCGACGCCTCGTTGAAGCCCCAGCCGTACTTCGCCTTTACGACCCACGACGCCGTGTACATCAACGGGAAGTCGGGCAGCGAGAAGCGCGCCGAAATCTCGTTCGAGAACTCGTCCCAAACACTCGTATAGCCACAGTCCTCCACAAAGCACTTCACGTACCGAGGCGTCTGCTCACCGCTGACGCACATCGTAGTGGCAGCGCCCATCGATATGCCGTGAACCACAAGGCGCAGCGAGTCGGCAGTCGTGCCGAACATCTCTGGCGCAAGGCTTATCCAATGGAGCACGTCGAGGCGGTCTTTCCATCCCATCTGTATCGCCTCGCCGTCGCTCTGCCCGTGCGCAAAGAGGTCGGGCAGCAGCACGTTGGCGTTCATCTCGCGGTTGTAGATGCGCGCTATTGGCAGCATGCTTGTAGCTTTGTCGCCGTAGCCATGCACGAGCACAGCGGTGCGCCCCTCGGCACGCGGCGAACGCACGTAGAGGGCGTGGGCGCGCTTGCCGGTCTGCGGCATCACGACGAACGTGTCGCGCAGGGCGCCGACGGCTTGCAGACTGTCGAGCCACGGCTTCACCTCGGGGAAGCGCTTCTCTATCTTCGACATATCCGAGTCGCGGTCGCGCTGAACACTCACAAGGGCGTAGTCGACGAGGTAGAACGAGGCTGCCGTGATTATGGCAAGGAAGAGCGCAAAGGTGGCGCCAAGGGTGACGAATAACTTTTTATGTTTCATACTATCTATATATAGAAAGCTACTTGAGATACGGCTTCAGCACCTCAACCCACTTCAGGTATCCCTTGCCGAGCAGATGCAGTCCGTCGTTGGTGTACTCAGGGTTCATCACGTCGGTAGAAGGTATGACAAGCGACTTGTACACGTCGATGTAAGTAACGCCGTGGCGTGCGGCTATCGCCTTTATCTTTGCGTTGAGCACAGCGATGTCCTTCTGGCGGTTCATGTGACCCAAGAACTTGTTGAACTTAGGGTTCACCGGGAACACGCTCTGCACGTAGAGCTTCGTCGCGGGCGACTCACGCTTCACGCGCTCCACAATCTTCTCCACGTTCTTCGCCACCTCGTCAACGCTCTTGCCGCGCGAAAGGTCGTTGGTACCGATGAGCAGGAATATCTTCGAGGGCTTGCCCTTCGTGATGGTGCTCAGACGGTCGAGCACGCCCTGGGTGGTATCGCCGCTGATGCCGCGGTTCTTGGCGTGCGGATTGCCCAACAGCTCAGCCCACTCGCCGCCGTTGGTGATGCTGTTGCCGAGGAAGATGATGTCGCTCTTGCTCGTAGGCAACACCTCGAAGAGAGTGGCACGCTGATAATAGAATGTAGAGTGCTTCTGCTCCTGAGCCTGCATCGTGCATGCGCAGAACAGACTCAACATGACTAATAGCTTCTTCATAGTTCGTTATTTGTTTTTATCGCCGCATCAACCGGGATGCGGCAATGGTTTTTAAACATTTTCTTAACCTGTTTGACAAAAGTACGAATAAAAAACGAAAGGAGCTATTATTTTTTGCATCCTTTTGCACAAAAAACACAAAAACGAATAAGGCTTATTCGGCAAAAAATACTTAACTTTGCAGACGTTAAATCAAAGTGTAACTAATATATGGACGACTATCACGCGGAAAACCCGAATTTGTAATGCAGGAGGACGCTCTCACGATGCGGTCTCCCAAGCATTGTTTAACCCAAGGAGACAGCTTTTATGAGAACATACTGGAACACCAATTCTACCCTCAAACAAATTGAAGAGTGGCAGCCGAACTGCTGGATACAAGTTACATGTCCAACAGACGAAGACCAGCAATTGCTGGAAGACAAGTTCAACATACCCGATTATTTCCTTTCCGACATCAGCGATACCGACGAACGTGCGCGTTACGAGTACGATGATGGCTGGATGCTTATCATCCTCCGTATTCCGTACGTGAAGGAGATACGCTCGCGCACACCGTACACCACCGTGCCGCTCGGCATCATTCACAAGCGCGACGTCACCATCACCGTATGCTACTACGAGACGAACATGATGATCGACTTCGTGTCTTATCACCAGAAGCGCGGCGAGGGATTCACCGACTATGTTGACATGACATTCCGCCTTTTCCTTTCTTCTGCCGTGTGGTATCTGAAGCGTCTGAAGCAGATAAACACGCTCATCGAGAAGGCGAAGCACAATCTCGACCATAACGTGAACAACGAATCGCTTATCGCTCTCTCGCGTCTGCAGGACTCGCTCACCTACTTTGTCACCTCTATCCGCGGCAACGAAACCTTGCTCGCGAAGCTGAAGTTCAAGCTGCAAGTGGACGAGTTGGACGCCGACCTCATCGAGGACGTAAACATCGAGATGTCGCAGGCTCGCGAAACGACGAACATCTACTCCGACATTCTCGAGTCGACGATGGACACCTACTCGTCTATCATCAACAACAACATGAACACCGTGATGCGTACGCTCACCTCCGTGTCTATCATCATGATGTTGCCGACGCTCATCTCCTCGTTCTTCGGCATGAACCTCATAAACGGACTCGAGGAATACCGCTTCGGCTTCATCGTTGCGATAATCATATCGGTTATTATCTCCGCACTTTCATGGATTATACTGCGCCATAAGCGACTGCTTTAAAGCAAAATGCAAAAATAAATTGCGTTTTTTGTCGCTATTCAAAATATTTTATTTAAGTTTGCAGTCTATAATAAAATAATGTGAGGATGTTGGCTCCGCGCCACATTCGTGTGAATTACCCTTATCATAAACTTAAAACAGTTAAATGATGGACTCTCAAGAAAACGCCCTGTTGCAAGGTGCACAAGAAGAGCAGAACGTAGAGCAGACAGCTGCCGACGTTCAGCCAGTAGAGAACACTAAAGTCTACAAAACCAAACAAGAAGTCGTTGAACGCCTTAAGGAAATCGCCGCAAGCGACGAGGCTCCTGTCAAGGACGAAATCGACCTTTTGAAGACGGTATTCTACAAACTCCACATCGCAGAGCGTGAAGCACGCCTGAAGGAATACATCGACGGCGGCGGAAACCCTGAAACCTATCAGGTGGTACCCGACCAGGACGAGGAGACTTTCAAGGCTCAAATGGCTGTAATACGCGAGAAACGCGCGCAGATCATGCAGCAGCAGGAGGCCGAAAAGCAGGCCAACCTGGAGAAGAAACTCGAAATCATTGAGAAAATAAAGGCCATGGCTACATCGCCCGACGAGGCAGGCAAGTCGTATAACGAGTTCAAGGAGCTGCAGCAGCAGTGGAAGGACATCAAGAACGTGCCGGCTGACAAGGCTAACGAGCTTTGGCGCAACTATCAGTTATATGTAGAGCAGTTCTACGACCTGCTCAAGCTCAACTCTGAGGCTCGCGAATACGACTTCAAGAAGAACCTCGAGATGAAGACCAAGCTCTGCGAGGCTGCAGAGAAGCTCGCAGACGAGGAGGACGTCATCAGCGCGTTCCACCAGTTGCAGGAGCTGCACCAGCAGTATCGCGAGATAGGTCCGGTCGCAAAGGAACTGCGCGAGGAGGTATGGGCACGCTTCAAGGCTGCGTCTACCGTAATCAACAAGCGCCACCAGCAGCACTTCGAGGACCTTCGCGCTAAGGAGGAGGAGAATCTGGCTCGCAAGACCGCTCTCTGCGAGAAGGTAGAGGAGCTCGGAAAGGCTGAGAACAAGGGCGCTGCCGACTGGGAGAAGCGCTCTAAGGAGATTATCGACATACAGAACGAGTGGAAGACTATCGGCTTCGCTCCGCAGAAGATGAACGTGAAGATATTCGAGCGCTTCCGCGCTGCCTGCGACGACTTCTTCGGACGCAAGGCCGAATACTTCAAGGCGCTCAAGGTCACATTCTCTGAGAACATCGAGAAGAAGAAGGCGCTCGTAGAGAAGGCGCAGGCGCTTGCCGACAGCACCGACTGGAAGGCTACAAGCGACAAGCTCATCGCGCTGCAGAAGGAATGGAAGACCGTAGGCATGGTTCCGAAGAAGCTCGGCGACCAGCTCTGGCAGGAGTTCCTTGGCGCATGCAACAAGTTCTTCGAGGCTCGCAACGCAGCCGGAGCAGGACAGCGCAACGAGGAGCACGCTAACCTCGAGAAGAAGAAGGGCATCATCGAGCAGCTTAAGGCGCTCGCAGAGAATGCTGCTGAGGCAACGAAGGAGAAGGTGCAGGCGCTCACAGAGGAATACAACAAGGTGGGACACGTGCCCTACAAGGAGAAGGACAAGCTCTACGAGGCTTATCACGAAGTGCTCGACCGCATCTACAAGGAGCTGAACATCTCTACAAAGCGCCGCCGTCTGAACGACTTCAAGGCTAACATCAAGAACGTGGCAAAGCGTGGCGAAGAGGCTCTCGACAACGAGCGCGGACGCTTGGCTCGCCGCTTCGAGCAGCTCAAGCAGGAGATTCAGACCTACGAGAACAACCTCGGATTCCTCAACGCAAGCTCTAAGAAGGGCAACAGCCTCATCGACGAGATGAACCGCAAGGTGCAGCACCTGCGCGACGACCTCGAACTGGTTCGCCAGAAGATTAAGGCTATCGACGAGGAGAACAAGTAAAGATTAGTTCTGGAGGCAGGAAGGCTTAGAAAGGCTTAAAAAGGCTTAGGCTTAAGAAGGCTTAGAAAGGCCTAAGAAGGCTTAAAGGCTTAAATGCTTAGAAAGGCTTAGTAAGGCTTAGCCCCAACAAACAATAACAAAAAAGGAGTCAACGATTGTTGACTCCTTTTTTGGTTTATCAGCGTAAGCGGAAATCCCCGCTTTTTATTTCTTCATATCCCTATCCACCATTGCCGCGACGCACGAGTCCGACCACACATTCTCTGCGGTCTCAATCATGTCGAGCACGGTGAAGACGGGCAGGATAATACCCAATATAGCCACCGGCGCGCCCACGCCAGACATCAGCGAGAGCGTGAGGAAGAAGCAACCCATCGGCACTCCGGCGTTGCCGATGGCAGCCACAACCGAGATGAAAAGCCAAAGCAGCATCACGGGCAGCGAGAGTTCGATGCCGCCGTTCTGCATCACGAAGAGCGACGTCACGAAGATGAACGCCGCGCAGCCGTTCATGTTGATAGTTGTGCAGATAGGCAGCACGAAGCGCGCCACCTTGCTGTCGACGCCGAGGCGCTCCTCCGATGTCTGTATCGTGACGGGAAGCGTGGCAGCCGAACTCTTGGTGAACAGAGCCATGAGCACAGCCGGCATCATGCGGCGCATCACGTGTACGGGATTGAGTCCGCGCGCCATGAGGAACAGCGGCAGCACAACGAAGAACTGCAGCAGATTGCCGCAAAGTATCACGGCTACGTACTTGCCTATAGAGGCTACGACCGTGCCAGCCGACACCTCAGCCGAGAGTTGCGCGGCGAACGCCACGATGCCAACGGGCAGCACGGTGATGAGCCAGCGAATGAGTCGCGACACGACGTCCTGCAACGCAGATAGTCCGCGCATGAGCAACTGCTTGTTCTCGCCTTCGGGCATCTTGGCGAGCGCCAGTCCGACGGCAACGGCGATGAGCAGCACCGAGAGCACGTTGCCCTCGATGAACGGACGCAGGAAGTTGTCGGGCACGATGCCAATCATGTATTTCAGGTACGATCCGTCGGCTACTTCCGCAGGCACGGCATCGCCCAAAGTGCTGTTGCGCACCATATCAATGGGCAGATTATCGGGCGAGATGATGATGTAAAGCACCATTCCGACGGCGGCTGCCGCCACGGTTGTGAGCAGCGTGTAGCTGATGGTATGGCGGAAGATGCGGCGTGTCTCGCGCTGCATGCCGAAGGTGGCGAGTGTTGTGGTGACGGCGAGTGCGATGGTGGGCACGGCAATAAACTGAAAGAGGCGTGTAAAGATGGTAGCCACGAAGTTAGCCGCCGTGTTCACCCACTCCACGCCGAGCAGTCCGAGGCACGAGCCCACGACGAGCGCTCCTATCCACAGCCAGAAGTTCTGTCCTCCGCCGCAGCAAGTGTGTTTTGTTTCTGTTTTTTTCATTATAATCTTTAAAAGAAGTTTTTTTTGACAAAAATCATGCTAATTTGTTCTGAACAGCTCAAAATGAGCTATTTATGAGCTTATTTCCTATATTGAGGTAATGATTTGGCAATAGTTTCAACTTCTCCTATATTCATACGTTTGCTTGTCAAGCAACTCTTTTCTTTGGGCAAAGGTACGACAATTATGCTGATAAACGATTGAAACATTTAGTTTTTTAGATTTTATTATCAATCTGTGGATTCTTTGTAACTACTCAGTACCCCCAGGGCATGAGTAGTTACTTGACCAACTCATGCCCTGGGGGTGCTGGGTAGTTACTGTTAAATTTATTCAAAATACAGCTTTATTTTTTTACTTCAGTATCTTTTGAAGGTCTAAATATTGTGAGTGCGACAATTAATGTAAAATGAAATAATGGAATTATAGAATTATGAGAAAATTATTTATAAGTCTGATGTTGACTTTAACAGCATTTATCGTTAACGCCCAACCTTCTGCCATCGCCCCATGCGATTATCAGCAGATGCTGAAGAAGGGAATCGATGTTGATTGGTGGGGAAGAAGTGAGAAAAATAAATATGGTGCCTATTCGGAGACGGCTGTTAAGAAATTTGCACAGCAAGGCATCAAGCATGTAAGATTCCGTCTGCATCATTATAATTTTACAGATGAGGATTTCAAGCGACTGTTTTCGCAGATAAATACCTGTATGCAGAATGAGCTGATTCCAATTATAGCCTTCTCTGCCAAACCATACAAGGAGAATCCGAATGCAGGGGAGCATGAGAAAGTTGTAGAGTGGTGGAAGAGGATGGCTGAAAGATGCAAGGAGCTCTCACCAATGGTTTCGTTTGATTTGATTGTGGAACCTTCGGACAAAGTAAAAAAAAATGTGGCAGAACTCAACTCCCTTTATGAGGATTGCGTTACGGCTATTCGCAAGACTAATCCTAAGCGAATCATCTTTATAGCACCTCCGAAACTGTCTCATCCAGAAGGTCTTAAAGACTTGAAGATTCCTTCGTCGGGAAATGGCTATCTGATGGCTGAATGGCATTTCTTTGCAGCTGGTCCCAGCAAGTCAAACGACAAGAAACGCTGGACTACAGGTACGGCAGAGGAAAAGCAGAAGATAAAGAAAAGCATCAAGGTGGCAGTTGATTGGCAAAAGGAAACTGGTATTTACACCTGGGTGGGCGCTTGGATGCCTGGCGATTATAACAAAGGCGAAAATTATAGTGTAAAGGAACAAATTGAATTTGCATCATTCATGTCCCAGCAGCTTGATAAATATGGAGTTCCTTTCGCCATTGTTGCCGATGATAAGTTTTATGATTATAAGGCAGAACGATGGATACCCCAATATAAAGATTTGTTGAATACAATATTTATGTGACATAAATTGGAAATATATGGAAACATATATGCAAAGATTGGAGCAGCAGCAGATTGTGAACTATCTTAGCTATATAGAACGAAAGCAATAAATAAAGTGGCACATTGGTCTTACCGAGTGCCACTTTATTCATGAATTATATACCAAACTTTCGTCCCCTTGTATAAATTCTGCTTTTCAAGCTGTCCCATTGTTCCTTGAACCATTCTGTTATAGGTTGTCTATTGACAGCCAATATCAATAGGTTCGGTTTTGCTGATGTTGGGAAAACCTTGATTTCAGCATTCTTTACAATGAATTTCTTTCTGTGTTCATCAGAATAAAGCGAACCACTAAAATTCAATGCTTTTCCTGTTAGAAGCTGTTCGGTTTGCTCGGTGGTGAAACCTATCTTCCTACAAAGATTTTCAATCTGCAACAATGCTTCCAATCTCGGAAACCATTGCTTGGCTTTACAGATAATTCCATTGAGAAAGGAAACGTCCGTTGCGTGCTTGTTCTTCAATTCCATGACCTCAGATTGGTGCTTTTGCTGCACCTCGCTGAGTTGTCCGCTATGTCTATCCTCCATTCGCTGTATTTTCTCATGGAGTTCATCTATGTATTGCTCTCGGTCAGTGACAAGCTCGCACAACTTTTTGTTGTGCTGCTCCACCTCCTTTAGTTTTCCACTGCCCAAAAGAGAACCAATCTTCGACACAAGGGCTGTCTTGGCTGCCGTCTTGGCTGCCTGTAGTTTCTCCGTGTTGATTTCGCTCTTGGTCTGTTTGAGCAGTCGCTCCGCTTCCTCCACATCAGATTGCAACAGTTTCATGCAGTTTTGAAGTCTCTCCGTCTCTCGCTTGATGTTGCGGTAATACTGTGCCGTGGTGGTATGCCTCGCATCCGATCCACGGACACCTCGCTTCAAGCCATACTTGCCCATGGCTTCCGCATAACAGTCGTGATAGCCAACCATCTTGTCACGGTTGAGCACATCATCGGCACACAACCTCACGGCATTGGCTTTCTTACGATATGTCCGCTTGCCCTCTCCCATAGGTTTGTCCTTGGCTTTTCTCCGTTCGCCTGTCACTATCGGAACGATGGAGGCGTGGAGGTGTGGCGTATGCTCGTCCATGTGGAGAACAACTGACACGACATTTTCCTTGCCGAATGTGTCCTGCAACCATTTCAAACTGTCGTTGCACCAATCGTCAAGCTGTCCTTTTTCTGCGATGTTCATCATGTCCTCATGTGTTCCCGAAAGAACTGTTCTTATCACCCTAACCTGGTCGTTGGTAATCTTTCGCTTGATGCCTGCAGTCTTGATGCGGTGGGAGATGGCTTCGTCACGACCGTACACACCACTCGGCATCTTGACCAGTTCACGGTTGAGATGCGTTCTCGTTGGGTCTGCGTTGTCGGGAATCACCTTGCGTTCTATGTGGTCTGATTCCCTTGCGTCAGAACTGCCCTTTGCCTTCTTGAAATCCAAACTGAAATGTCCCATAATA